>OAWO01000715.1_pt1 | contig 11745 bp, 7 predicted proteins | sample 1495421 | NCBI WGS metagenome assembly OAWO01 (sample SAMEA2580162, study PRJEB22360) | human gut metagenome | biome: human gut; feature: human-associated habitat; material: faeces | place: Denmark | collected 2008/2010
TATCCATGGCACCCGAGGTGCGGAAAACAGCGATTCCAACGAGAAAAGCCACCAGATAGGGGATGATCCGGACCGCAGTGGTGAATCCCTCTTTGGCTCCTTCGACAAAGGAGTCGTACACATTGATTTTTTTCCGGATACCTGCTATAATGAACAGTAAAATGACCGAGAATAAGATTACATTAGCAATCAGAGTGGAATAAACTCCCATCTCTTCACGGGAAAGTGTAGTTGTCAGATAGATAATTCCGCCGAAGAAAAGGCTAAGGCAACCCATTAGTGTCAATATAGCTTTGTTTATCAGGTTGATGCGTTGGGAGATGCTGACGGCAATGACTCCTACGAGTGTAGAGATGAAGGTGCTTAGCAGGATAGGGATGAAGATGTCTGTAGGTTGGGCCGCTCCCATTTGAGCCCGGTAGACCATGATGCTGATCGGGATAATGATCAGTCCCGAAGTGTTAATCACCAGGAACATAATCATCGGGTTGCTGGCTGTGTCTTTTTTCGGATTCAATTCTTGCAGCTCTTTCATAGCTTTCAGTCCCATGGGAGTGGCAGCATTGTCAAGCCCCAGCATATTGGCGGACATATTCATGAAAATAGATCCCATGACCGGATGTCCTTTCGGAATGTCCGGAAACAAGCGGCAGAAGACCGGACTCAGCCAGCGTGAAAGGGCATTAATCAGGCCGCTGTTCTCGCCAATCTTCATTACACCGAGCCAAAGCGACAACACACCTGTCAGGCCGAGAGAGATTTCGAATGCCGTTTTAGATGAATCGAAGGTGGAGTTGATGATCTCTGTGAATATTTGGGTATCGCCGAAGAACAAAAGTTTGCAGACGGCAACTACGAAAGCAATCACGAAGAATGCGATCCAGATGTAATTTAAAACCATAAATATGCCCGTTAATTTTCCTACAAAATTAAGAATATGTTTCCACTCATTGCGGCTTTTTTGACTATTTTTGTCCGTATATAACTTTGTAGACTCAAATATCCCGATGAAAGCGATAGAAATTCAAAAAGAACTGGAGACTTATATTGATCCGGTAAAAAGGGAATATCTTCCCGGATTCTTTAAAACCGGCAAGGGGCAATATGGTGAAGGCGACCGGTTTCTTGGAATAGTGGTTCCTGCAACCCGGCTTGTAGCGAAGAAGGATAAGAACGCGCCTTTTGAGGTGATGGCGGAGCTTTTACAATCCGAATGGCATGAATGTCGCTTATGTGCATTACTGATGATGGTGGAGCGGTTTAAGAAAAGTGGTGGAGAGGAGCGGGAAGCGATCTACCGTTTTTATCTGTCGCAGACGGAGCGCATAAATAATTGGGACCTTGTGGACCTGTCGGCACCATATATTGTGGGTGAATACCTAAAGGATAAGTCGCGTGATGATCTTTATCGGCTGGGGGCGTATTGCTGTCGTATCTACGGTTACCTTCATCCGGAATAACGATTTCATCGATATTCTCCGTCTTTCGGAATTGTTGCTGCAACACAAACATGACTTGATGCGGAAGGCTATAGGCTGGATGCTGCGTGAAATGGGAAAGCGGGACAAGACCCTGCTGTTGCAGTTTCTGGATAAATATAGCAAAGTGATGCCCCGCACTATGCTGCGTTATTCCATAGAGAAGCTCACGGACGAGGAGCGGAAGTTGTATATGGAGCGATGAGCCGCATTGAACGGAGGAGAAATGGGCTTTCAGAACCGGAAGTGAGGTCGGTGTGTAATGAAAATGTCCGACAGAAGAACCATTGGCTTGAACTGCTTCCGAGAGAGAACCGTTGGAAAACTTTGTACGGGATATAAGTTCCGGTGCAGCGAAAGAGATCAGCTGTCCGGAGTCAGACAATAAAGAACGGCAGATTTGTCGGAGGAACCTTTGGGCTTGTCTTAGCCTAAACAAAGCTTAAACGTACTTCGTAAAGGAAAAACTCTGTGAAACTCTGCCTTACTATGTAGCGAAATCTATATCTTTGCTACCTATTTATAAAAAAGGAATGGAAGAAGATTTTAATATACGTGATCATCAGCTGACCAGCAGAGAGCGGGATTTTGAAAATGCCCTCCGGCCATTGAGTTTCGAAGACTTCAATGGACAGGATAAAGTGGTAGATAATCTCCGTATTTTTGTCAAGGCAGCTCGTTTGAGAGCAGAAGCACTGGACCATGTATTGCTTCACGGCCCCCCCGGATTGGGTAAAACCACTTTATCGAACATTATAGCCAACGAACTGGGAGTAGGATTTAAGGTAACTTCCGGACCGGTACTCGACAAACCGGGTGATTTGGCCGGCGTCTTAACCAGTCTCGAACCTAACGACGTGCTGTTTATCGATGAGATTCACCGCCTTTCACCGGTAGTGGAGGAATATCTGTATTCGGCCATGGAGGATTACCGGATCGATATTATGATCGACAAGGGCCCCTCGGCGCGTAGTATCCAGATCGATCTGAACCCGTTTACATTGGTGGGAGCCACTACCCGGAGCGGATTACTGACGGCACCTCTGCGTGCCCGGTTCGGTATTAACTTGCATCTGGAATATTACGATGACGATATTCTGAGCAACATTATCAGCCGTTCGGCCGGCATACTCGATGTGCCCTGTTCGTCTCAGGCTGCGGGTGAGATTGCTTCGCGCAGCCGCGGGACACCTCGTATAGCCAATGCGCTGCTGCGCAGGGTGCGTGATTTTGCACAAGTGAAAGGGTCCGGTTCTATCGATACGGAGATAGCCAACTATGCGCTTGAGGCGCTAAATATCGATAAATACGGACTGGACGAGATAGACAACAAGATTCTCTGTACTATTATTGATAAATTTAAGGGTGGTCCCGTGGGGCTTACGACTATTGCCACTGCACTGGGCGAAGATGCCGGAACGATTGAGGAGGTCTACGAACCGTTCCTGATCAAAGAGGGATTCCTGAAGCGTACTCCCCGCGGACGTGAGGTGACGGAACTCGCCTATAAGCATTTGGGGCGCAGTCTCTACAATAGTCAGAAAACACTGTTTAATGATTAGTGGAAACACTATTAATCACAAAAATAACATGGCCGGATTAAAATCCCTGGTAAAAGATACAGCCTTGTATGGGTTGAGTAGTATGGTTGGCAGGTTCCTGAACTATCTGTTGGTGCCTTTATATACCGCAGTTCTGCCGGCTGCATCCGGCGGATACGGAGTGGTTACCAATGTGTATGCCTGGGCCGGGTTGATTATGGTACTTTTGACGTTCGGTATGGAGACCGGTTTCTTCCGTTTTGCCAATAAGTCAGAAGAAGATCCGGTGAAAGTATATGCCAATTCACTGATTTCGGTAGGGGGCATTTCACTGATATTTGCCATTCTCTGCCTGACGTTTCTCCAACCGGTCTCTCATCTTCTGGAATATGGCGATCATCCCGATTTCATCGGAATGATGATTATAGTGATGGCACTCGATGCTTTTCTGTGCATTCCGTTTGCTTATCTGCGTTTCAAGAAGCGGCCCATTAAGTTTGTTGCCATTAAGTTTGTCTCCATCATTGCCAACATTGTTCTGAACTTGTTCTTCCTGTTGCTGTGTCCGTGGTTGCATGAACACTTTCCCGCTTGGGTCGATTGGTTCTATAACCCGACCTATTTGGTGGGGTATATCTTCGTTTCCAATCTGATAACAACCTGTCTGCAGCTCTTTTGCCTGATTCCCGAACTTCGCGGTTTCGCTTACAGGGTTGATAAACAGTTGTTGAAGCGGATGCTTATCTATTCTTTCCCGATATTGATTTTCGGGTTGGTAGGCATTCTGAATCAGACGGTAGACAAGATTATCTATCCTTTTCTCTTTGCCGACCGGCAGGAGGGACTGGTGCAGCTCGGCATTTATGGGGCCGCCACTAAGATTGCCATGGTAATGGCCATGTTCACCCAAGCTTTCCGCTATGCCTACGAGCCTTTTGTGTTCGGCAAACAAAAGGAAGGGGATAACCGCCGGATGTATGCACAGGCGATGAAGTATTTCCTTATTTTTGCGATGTTCGCTTTTCTGGTGGTAATGTTTTACCTGGATCTTTTGCGTTATATGGTGGCACCTGATTATTGGGCGGGACTGAGCGTTGTCGCCATCGTGATCGGAGCGGAAATATTCAAAGGTATCTATTTCAATCTTTCGTTCTGGTATAAGCTGATAGACGAAACCCGTTGGGGAGCATACTTTTCCATTGTCGGATGTGTCATCATTGTAGGAATGAATGTGATGCTTGTCCCCACTTACGGATTTGTGGCTTCGGCATGGGCTTCGGTGGCCGGATACGCTGTGATTACGATCCTTTCTTATTGGATCGGGCAGAAGAAATATCCCATTCACTATGACCTGAAACACCTTGGTACGTATGTGCTGTTTACAGCAGTGCTTTATGTGATCGGAGAGTGGGTTCCCATTGAGAATATCGTGCTCCGTCTGGCTTTCCGTACTGTATTGTTGCTGATATTTATGGCTTATGTTGTTCGGAAAGACTTACCGCTGAGCCAGATTCCTGTGATTAACCGAATTATAAAGAAGAAATAGTTATGAAAGCAGACAACCGAAACATTTTTGCCATTAAGGCGTTTCTGAGAGAGTATCTCGATCTGAGAAAGGATAAGGACAATGAACTGGCAACCGTCGACTCTATCCGCAAGGGAGTTGAGTTTAAAGGAGCTAATCTCTGGATTCTGATTTTTGCCATTTTCATGGCTTCACTCGGACTGAATGTCAACTCGACGGCCGTGATTATCGGTGCCATGTTGATTTCTCCGTTGATGGGCCCGATTATGGGGGTGGGGCTGTCTGTCGGTATGAACGATTTCGAGTTGATGAAGCGTTCCCTGAAGAGCTTCCTGATTACAACTGCATTCAGTGTCACGACGGCGACTGTTTTCTTTCTTTTCACTCCCATCGCTGAGGCGCAGTCGGAACTGCTGGCGCGTACGTCACCGACCATTTATGACGTTTTCATCGCACTTTTCGGCGGACTTGCCGGAGTGGTTGCCCTCTCTACCAAGGAGAAAGGAAATGTGATTCCGGGAGTTGCCATTGCCACTGCGCTGATGCCTCCTCTCTGTACGGCCGGTTACGGATTGGCTTCGGGCAATCTGATCTATTTTCTGGGCGCGTTCTACCTCTATTTCATCAATTCCGTATTTATCAGTCTGGCTACGTTTATCGGTGTGAGGCTGATGCATTTCCAGCGGAAAGAGTTTGTGGATAAGAACCGGGAAAAGAAAGTGCGGAAATACATCGTATTGATCGTAATCCTGACCATGTGTCCGGCTATTTACCTGACTATGGGAATTATCCGAAGCACCTTCTTCGAAGCGGCAGCGAATCGTTTCGTTTCCGAACAACTCAACTTCGACAATACCCAGGTCTTGAATAAGAAGATTCATTATGAAGGAGATTCATGCGAAATCCGGGTTGTGCTGATTGGTCCGGAGGTGCCGGAAGCTTCCATTGCCATTGCCCGCAGCAAGATGAAAGATTATAAACTGGAGAATACGAAACTGATCGTTCTGCAGGGGATGAACAATAATGAAGCGATGGATATGTCGTCTATCCGTGCCATGGTTATGGAAGACTTCTATAAAAACAGTGAACAACGCCTGCAGGAACAGCAAGTCAAGATAGCCACGCTCCAGCAAAGCCTCGAACGGTATAAGTCTTACGATGAAATGAGCCGGAAAATTATCCCGGAACTGAAAGTACTCTATCCGTCGGTGACGGCTTTGTCTATTTCGCATACCATCGAGACAACGGTCGATTCGATGAAAACGGATACCATAGCGCTCGCCGTATTGAAATTCACCCGTCATCCGAAGAACGAGGAAAAAGCGAAAATCAGTGCATGGCTTCAGGCGCGGGTAGGGGCGAAGAAACTTCGGCTGATTGTTGAAGAGTGACGGTAAGCGTGTCGCCAGAGAAAAGAAGATGAATAAACATGATTTATATAAATGAATAAAATGAAAGTGATTACCTCTTTCCACAACGGAAAGAGGTGGGGGGAGGCTCTGTTTCTGGCATTGCTTTTACTCTATCCGGTTTCGATGCATGCCGATGAAGGTATGTGGATGCTTGGCAATTTGAATAAAGAAACCCGTAAGACGATGAAAGAGTTGGGTTTGCAGATGCCTGCCGACCAACTTTATAGCACCAGGCACCCGTCTCTGAAAGACGCTGTGGTCAGTTTCGGAGGATTCTGTTCGGGAGTAGTCGTCTCCGAAGATGGCTTGGTGTTTACCAATCACCATTGCGGATTCAGCAGCATACAGCAACACAGTTCGGTGGATCATGATTATTTGAAAGATGGGTTCACGGCACATAGCCGGGAGGAAGAATTGCCCAATCCCGAGCTGTATGTCCGGTTTCTGCTTCGTACGGAAAACGTAACCCGGCGGGTACTGAAAGCTACGACACCCGGTATGACCGAATCCGAACGCAGCCTGGCCATCGATTCGATGATGGTGTTGCTGGGAGATGAAGTCACTAAAAAGGACTCTACACTGGTCGGCATTGTGGATGCGTATTACGGTGGCAATGAGTTTTGGCTTTCTGTTTACCGCGATTTCAACGATGTACGCCTGGTGTTTGCTCCACCGTCTTCCATCGGTAAGTTTGGTTGGGATACGGACAATTGGATGTGGCCCCGTCATACTGGCGATTTCTGCGTCTTTCGTATCTATGCCGGTAAAGACAACCGTCCTGCCGACTATTCACCCGACAACGTGCCCTATCGTCCCGAATACGTGGCTCCCATCACATTGGATGGATACAAAGAAGGTTCATTCTGCATGACTCTGGGTTATCCCGGTAGCACGGAACGTTATCTTTCTTCGTTTGGCATCGAAGAGATGATGAACGGCATGAACCAGGCTATGATCGATGTCCGCGGAGTGAAACAGGCCATTTGGAAACGTGAGATGGATCGCAGGGATTCCATCCGTATCAAGTATGCGTCAAAATATGATGAAAGTTCCAATTACTGGAAAAACAGCATCGGAACCAATAAAGCGATACGCAAGCTGAAGGTGCTTGACAAGAAACGGCAGGCGGAAGAAGCACTCCGGCAGTGGATTCAGAAGACTCCGGCAGAACGTGAGAAACTGTTGCATCTGATGTCGTCGCTCGAACTGAATTATAAGGACCGCAAGGAGGTGAACCGGGCGATGTCTTATTTCGGGGAGTCATTTATCAATGGTCCCGAGCTGGTGCAATTTGCGTTGACTATCCTCAATTTTGATTTTGAGGCGGAACAGAAACAGGTCGTGGCCCAGCTCCAGAAATTACTCGATAAGTATGCAAATTATGACGTTTCCATCGATAAGGAGGTGTTTGTGGCCATGCTGAAGGAGTATCGGAGCAAAGTGGATAAGGCTTATCTGCCCGATCTTTATCAGACCATAGATACACTTTACGGAGGCAATGAACAGATGTATGTCGACACGTTGTATGCTCATTCGGAACTTACCTCCCCCCGCGGCTTGAAGCGTTTTCTGGAGCGTGACACAACTTTCCACATGATCGATGATCCTGCAGTCTCGCTGGGCATCGATCTCATTGTAAAGCTCTTCGATATGCGTAGTCAGATGGCTGAGGCTTCCGACAATATAGAGAAGGACGAACGTGAGTTCAATGCTGCCATGAGACGGATGTATGCCGACCGTAATTTCTATCCCGATGCCAATTCTACCATGCGGTTGAGTTTCGGTACCATTGGCAGTTATTCACCTTACGATGGGGCTGATTATGGCTATTACACTACGGTGAAGGGTATTTTCGAGAAGGTAAAAGAGCACAGCGGCGATCCCGACTTTGCCGTGCAACCCGAGGTGCTGTCCCTGCTGTCATCGGGTGATTTCGGGCGTTATGCCGATACGAAGGGAGACATGAATGTCTGCTTTATCTCAAACAACGACATCACAGGTGGAAACTCCGGCAGCGCCATGTTCAATGGCAAAGGCGAATTGCTGGGATTGGCGTTCGATGGAAACTGGGAAGCCATGCGCAGTGATATTGTTTTCGAGCCCGATGTGCAACGCTGCATTGGGGTCGATGTGCGTTATATGCTCTTTATTATCGAGAAGTTTGGTAAAGCAAGCCATCTGATACAAGAACTGAAAATAGAGGGGTGAGGGCATCACTTACCGCAGAATAACGCAGGGTACGGTTTCGACATACCTCCTAACGTTTCAGTATAATAACGATTACTGCCGAAATAATCAGCAGAATACCGATCCCGATGCTTTGGGTAAAGGGTTCGCCGAATATAAAGATACCTACACAAACAGCTGTCACCGGCTCCATGGCTCCAAGTACGGAAGTGAGCGGGGAGCCGATGCTTTTTACCGCCCGTACCAATGCCAGGTTGGAGACCACTGTCGGGATCAGTGCCAGGAGTACCAGGTTTCCACCCGTGTGCCAGTCAGGGATGGTTTGTATGCCTGTAGTAGTACCTATGCCTGCCAGCAATAAGAGCGTGCCGAACAGGAAAACATAGAAAGTAAGCCGTAATCCCTTCATCTGTCCGATTTTGAGCTGGCTGACCGTAACCAGATAAAGTGCATATCCCAAAGCCGACAGGAGGACGATAAATAATCCGAGGGCGGTAATTCCTCCCGAACTGTCGCCATAAGAGAGGCAGGAGACACCGACCACTGCGAGGGCGATAGCAAAGAAGCGCCACGTCGATTTCCTTTCGCGGAAGAAGATCATCATGATCAGAGTGGTCAATACCGGATACATGAAATGAATGGTGGTGGCTACGCCGCTTGCCATAAATTTATATCCCCAGAACAGAAAGACTGCGGACATCAGATACAGAAAAGCAAGTAACATTAATGACGGGATCTCTTTCCGCTTGATATGGAAAGACTGCTTGTCTAGCAATAGGATGCATCCCAATGCCAGGCAGGCAAACAGGAACCGGTAGAACAGAATGGACTCGAAGTTCATTCCTTCACGCATGGCAGGGATCGTGAAAAGAGGAATAAGGCCGAAAGAGGCCGACGACAGCAAACCGTAAAGGAAACCATTCAATTTGTTCATACCCGAAAACTATTACCTGTTTTTTTTAATTCACGCAAAGGTAGCACTTTTAAAGACAATAATAAAGAGGGGAAGGATTTTTACTATGGGGGATCGCAACTCGTGTTCACTGCGGATTCCACAGCTTTCCGCAGATAAATATCATTCGTTACCCATAGGTCAGGTTTACTCTTTGTTGCTCTGCGGTGGATGTTGTCATTTTGACTTTTTGCTTTTCCGACCCATTCAGAATCGTTTATTTCGGCCCTCTCTCCTGTGGAGGTAATAAAAATGGCTGGATTTTGCATCAGGGAAAGGATCCGATGCTTGAGAATTCTTCTGTTTCCTTTCTGATTTTTGCTATAAGCGGTGATCTGTGAGCAAATAGACCTTTCGGATAAAAATATAGTGCCTTTTTGATAGTTCGTTCGTGCTCCTCTTCGGATACCAACCGACTCGGAAACGGGAGCTTTTATGAAGAATGTACCGATAGAGTGGGTCTCTTCTTCCGATGCAGCAGGCATTTGCTCCCGATGCAGTAACCTTTTGGGGTAAATGCAGTAAGCATTTCATCCGGGAGCTTGCTTGTCGGAACGGGAAAGCCCGGCTCTCCGTCTCACTCAGACGGTAGCTGAGTGGGATGAAGCGCCGGGCTTTCGTTCGGGATCTCTCTGAAAGAGTGATCTTATAAAGAGGGAAGGTTGGTCAGAAACGGCTATTTGAATCCTTTTGTAAGTCCGTCAGCCGTTTTTCCTGTCCTTTTGTATTTAGCTCTTTTTAGGCTTTCTTCTTGCCCATCCTTCTTCGCTGAAGTCGGGTTCGGCATCTTTAAAGAACTGTTTCCATTCATCTTTGCCTTTGGGGCCGCGGGCTGCGGAATATCCCCGTTCCTCACGGCTTGGCTTTTTGCCTTTCCGGCTGTCGGCTTGTTTGCTGTCTTTGCTGCCTTTGCCTCTCTCTTTGCGGTCGGCAGATGGAGCGCTGCTTCTTCCTCTGCCACCCTGATCGTTACCTTCATTCCGCTTTCCACGTCCTTTGTGCTCTGTAGATGCCTCTTCTCCGGCTACCTCTACTGTGACTTTACGTCCGTTCCAGTTTGTCCGGTTCAGCGCCTTTACGACGTTTTGTGCTTGTTTCTCTTCCACTTCGAAGAACGAGAAATTCTTCATCAGGTCGATGCGTCCCAATTCTACTCTTCCTCGTGTGTTATTGTTGAGCAAGGTGATCAGTTCGTGAGGGAAGAAGTTATCCATCTTACCCAGATTGATGAAAAGGCGGGTGTAACCCGGTTCTGCCTGGCGGCTGCTTTTTCCTTCACGGCTTTTTCCGGCGCGTTCGCTGCGGCTATCAGTCGGCACCTCTATTTCTTCGCGGTTGCGATAATAGTCGACAAACCGGTTGAACTCATGCGATACCATGCGCTTGATGAGGTCTTCTTTACTCAGCCACTCCAGTTTACGGTAAATCTCAGGCATGAAATCATTGATATCCTCCTCGTTTACCTTTACTTTTTCAAGATCGTCTATCACTTTGAGAAGCTGTTTCTCGCAGATCTGCTTACCGGTAGGCATTTCACCGGCAATGAATTTCTTACCGATGATGCGTTCTATTTCGCGCATCTTTCCTTTTTCACGCAAATTGATGATGGCGATGGATGTACCTGTCTTTCCGGCACGTCCTGTACGTCCGCTACGGTGCGTATAACTTTCCGTATCGTCCGGCAATCCGTAGTTGATGACGTGTGTCAGGTCGTCTACGTCCAGTCCGCGTGCGGCTACATCGGTGGCTACCAGAATCTGGATGTTGCGGATGCGAAACTTCTGCATCACCGTGTCACGCTGTGCCTGTGAGAGTTCTCCGTGCAACGAGTCAGCGTTATAACCTTCCTGCATCAGTTTATCGGCAATTTCCTGTGTCTCTTTGCGGGTACGGCAGAAGATGATACCGTAAATCTGCGGATAATAGTCTACGATGCGTTTCAGGGCGGCGTATTTATCTTTTGCATGTACGGTATAGACCACATGCTTCACGTTGCTCGTACTTTCGTTCTTGCGTCCGATGGTGATCTCTTTTGCATTGTGAAGGTAGTTCTTCGAAATACGGGCTATTTCCGGGCTCATAGTGGCCGAGAAAAGCAGTGTGTTACGTTCTTGTGGAACATCTGCCAGGATGGCATTGATACTGTCCGTAAAGCCCATATTGAGCATTTCGTCCGCTTCGTCCATCACTACGTTTGTGACAGTGGCAAGAGATACCGTTTTGCGTTCCATCAGGTCGAGGAGTCGCCCCGGTGTGGCAACAATGATATGCACGCCCGGTTTCAGGCTGCGTATCGGGCTGTCGATGGATGAACCGCCGTATACGGGCAATACTTTCAGCCCGTCGATGTATTTGGAATAGTCGTTCAGGTCGCCTGCTATCTGGAGGCAAAGCTCGCGTGTGGGGCAAAGAACGAGTGATTGAGGTATTCTGTTTTTTACGTTAATTTTCTGGATGAGGGGCAAGCCAAACGCTGCGGTCTTACCCGTCCCTGTCTGTGCAAGAGCTACTACATCATTATTCTCTCCTAATAGGTATGGAATCACTTCCTCCTGTACCGGCATGGGATTCTCGTATCCCATCTCTTCAATAGCTTTACGTATCTCCGGAGAAACGCCAAGCTCTTCAAATGTCTTCATTAAATCTCTGT
>OAWO01000724.1_pt1 | contig 11622 bp, 6 predicted proteins | sample 1495421 | NCBI WGS metagenome assembly OAWO01 (sample SAMEA2580162, study PRJEB22360) | human gut metagenome | biome: human gut; feature: human-associated habitat; material: faeces | place: Denmark | collected 2008/2010
GACAAACAAATTTCACATAGCGTCCCTTGTACTTGGGCAGTGAAATCAAAATCGTATGCTCTTTTCCCATGCTGCTGCCTACATCCGCAATCGGATGCCGCGACAGATAGAAGCCGATGGCCTCCTTTTCCTTTTCCGCGCGAATCGCTGCATTATCCCTCATCATCGTCATAGCAGGCTTGGATACCAGATCAAAGTCAAACAGCACCTGATCCACATCCTCGATTTTCACAAGATCCGCATAGCGAAGTGCATCCTCCAGTGATGCCATCAGACTCGCACGCCCGACCTTAAAGCAGTCCAGCGCCCCTGCATTTATCAGGATTTCAATGGTTTTTTTACCGATTTTATTCCCATTCATACGTGCGGTGAAGTCGAAGAAATCACGGAATTCGCCCTTTTTATTTCGTTCCTCGACAATCAGTGATGACACCGCACTGCCAATCCCCTTAATGCCGACAAACGGAAAGCGCAGCGCATTGTCCTCGATTCCATATTGATTGTACGAACGATTGACATCCGGCAGCAGAATCTTGATATGCCGCTTACGTGCCTCAAATACATATTCACTTGTCTTTGTCTCCGAACCGATCACACTGTTCAACAGGCTGTTAAAGAAATACAGCGGTGCATTCGCTTTCAGATACGCCAGCTGATAGGCAATCATGCCATAGGCCACGGAATGGGAACGGTTGAAGCCGTAATTCGCAAATTTCATAATCAGGGCATACACCTTCTGTGCCAGAGCCTCATCATAGCCCTTATGCAGTGCCCCCTGTATGAATTCCTCCTGCATTCTGCGCAGCTCCTCTCCCTTTTTCTTGCTGATGGCCTTGCGCAGATTATCCGCCTTACCAAGGGTGAAGCCGGCCATTGTCTGTGCAACCTGCATGATCTGTTCCTGATAGATCATGATACCATAGGTATTCTGTAAGATTGGCTGCAGGCTGGGATGGATATAATCGACCTTTTCCGGATGCTCTCTGCGATCCAGATATTCCGGAATATTTTCCATGGGACCGGGACGAAACAATGCAATCGTTGCGACAATGTCCTCAAAGCAGTCCGGCTGCATTTTCCGTATCAGATTTTTCATCCCCTCGCTCTCCAGCTGGAAGACTCCCACCGTATCCACCGCGCGTATCAGCGCATAGGTCTTGGCATCATCCAGCGGTATCCGCATGATATCCAGTTGTTTATCCGCTGTCGCATTGATATGCTGTACGATTTCATCGATGATGGTAAGGTTCCTCAATCCCAGAAAATCCATTTTGATCAGACCGAGCTCCTCCAGATATTCCATTGTAAACTGTGTGGCACAAACACCCTCATCCACATCAATCAGCGGACACACCTGCTCAATGGCTTCATCGGAAAACACGATACCTGCCGCATGCAGAGAGGCATGACGCGGCAGTCCCTCGAGCTTTCGGGCAGTCGCATACAGGCGGCGCATTGTTTCTCCGCTGTTGATCAGCTCCTTGAAGCGCGCATCATTTTGATATGCATAGTCCAGTGTCACCTTGATTACATTAGGAACCAGCTTGCACAGGCGGTCAATCTGACGGGGATTGATTTCCATCGCCTTTCCCACATCCCGCAGCACCTGCTTCGCCGCCAGTGTATTAAAGGTGATGATATGGGATACCCTGTGCTTGCCATACAGCTGCTCCACATAATGAATCACCTCATCACGGCGGTTATCCGGAAAGTCCGTATCGATATCCGGCATGGAAATACGTTCCGGATTCAGAAATCGTTCAAACAGCAGATGATAGCGAATCGGATCCACATGCGTGATACCAAGACAGTAAGCTACCAGGGAGCCGGCAGCACTTCCTCGTCCGGGACCGATATAAATATGCTGTGTTTTCGCAAATCGGATGAAGTCCCAGACGATCAAAAAATAATCGGCATACTGCATGCGGATAATAACATCCAGCTCATAGTCCAGACGCTGCTGGTATACGGATGAAATCGGCTGGTACTGCATACGCTTCTGCAGTCCCTTCTGACAAAGACTGCGTAAGAATTCCTCACTGCTTACGCCGTATTTGTTTTGAAATTTCGGAAGCACAGCCTTTGGCAGCTGCATCTCCACCTGACACTGTGCTGCAATACGATCACTCATCTGCAGCTCCGCCTCCTCATACAGCTCCTGCATTTCCTGCGGGCTGCGGAAAAAACGGCGCGGACTGTAATTCAGCATTTTATCATGAAGCGATACGCCCTGATTGATGGCACACAGCGTCTTATAGCTCTCCTCATCCTCTTCCCGTTCGAAATAAACGCGGGACAATGCCGTACAGGGAATATCCAGCTCCTCGCACAGCTGCTTTAAGACCGGATTTTTCTTTTCCATCAGGCCGGAATCATTGCGTGCTATGGATACATAAAAATCGGCAAACTGCTTCCTGCACAGCTTCAGCCAGTGGCGCAGAAGATCCAGCTCCTCCTTTACGATAAGAGTTTCCATCTGATTCTGATCGCCGTTTGTCAAAACAATGCAGTCCTTTGCATAATAGGCGAGCGTATCCAAATCCGGTACGCGTCTTTCCTCTCCGGTATTCAGCCAGGTGGACAGCTTCAGCAGATTCTGATAGCCGGCATCATTTTTCGCAAGAACGACAAAGCCATACAGCTCCTCCTGCTCCAGCACGTCCACTTCCATCCCGAAAATCGGCTTGATATGTTCTTTTTTACATGCATGGTAAAACGCCATGGCACCATGCATGACATGCTTGTCAGTCAATGCGACCGCTGTATAACCGCAGCGCTTGGCTGCCGCAACGATTTTGGAAATCGTCAGGGTACTCTGCAGCAGGGTATAGCAGCTTCGCACATGTAAGTGGACACTCATTCTCAACACCTCGTCTCTTTCTTTATTTTATCATATTTTTATGCTTCTTAATACGGGCGTGACCATGGTTTCTGAAGTTTTACGGCGTTCGTGTCCAATGCTAGCCACAGGCACATCTTGCTGGCTCAATTTCTTTTGGAAGCTTGCGTAAAGAAAACCATGACCTCAGTCACGGTGATGATTCCTTATAATTATCCGCAGCATGGACGGGATGGTGTTTGTGGCGGCCCTTGACCGCTTCAGCTCACTGATTGCCAGCTTCTATTTTCTTTTGTAATGCTTCCAGCTGCTCCTGCGATTTCCGCTGTGATTCCTCCAGCATTTCCTGCTGTATATTTCGCAGCTCCTCCTGTTTTCGGTCCTCCGCTTTCCGCTGTTCCTGTGCACGACCTAATAGGGCCGGTATGAGTACAGCAGATAAAGCAGCGAGCAGTGCAAGCAGCAGAAGCATCCGTTTTTTTCTGCGATATGCCGGCGGTTCCTCCAGAATTGCTTTACGCAGACTCTGCTTTGCCGGTGTATCCGCTGTTTCCAGCTCAAAATAAGAAAACAGAAGATTTCTTACCTCTTTTTTATAATGGTGACGTTTCGCATAATAAGATAGCCTTTCCAGCAGATACAGATCCGCTTTATCCAAGCTTTGCTTATGCAGCCATTCTTCCCATACCTCAGCTCCCTTGTCTTCATGGGAGAGCTCAAAGAATTGCAGTGCCTGCTTCTGTACATGGTTCCTCCAGCTGATGAAGTTCTGCTGTGTAAAGGAGGCATCCTTACTCAACAGCTCCTTCAGCTTTGCATAGGTTTGTGCGGGGTCCTGTGCGAGATGATCTCGGATATGCAGAAAGGAATAGATTTTCCCCGCCACTGCACTGCTGTGCGCATAGCATTTTTTCATTTCCAGTGCCAGAATTTTTTCCGCTGTCAGCTCATCCACGGTATCCTTTGTCCAGTGTTTGTGGTTCAGAAATTCCAGCCAAGCTTCGCTATCTTCCTCTCTGCTATGACAAAGCGCGCCCCATGTATCCAGCAAATATGCCGTATCTCTTTTGCAGGAGTAACGATACGACTGAAAATCCGGTATCCCCTGTCGGATACTGCTTAACAGCTCCTGCTGTGCCGGCTGCAGCTGTCCGGCATCCAGATGAAACGCCTGGATAAGCATTTGCCGCATCGCATAGGAAAGCAGATTCACCTGATTCTGCAGTCCTTCACTCAGCGCAGTTAGAAATGCTGTATCCTGCAACAACGCAAGCCGCTGTGCCGTTTGCAGCTGTTTCTTTACTGCGAGCGTGTTGCCGCTTTGCAGTGCCTGCAGCAGCTCTTCGATCCGCCCATCTGTCGTTTTTGGTGCTGCCTGTACCAGCCCCTCACAGGAAGACACGGATCCCGCAGACACAGCCTCAAACGATTCGTCATTTGATTCTTCTGCTTTCTCCTGCAGCACGTTCACTTTGACGGCATGTCCTGCGCGCTGTGCCTGCGCATACTGCACAGCTTCACGATAGGCTGTCTGCAGCAGCTGAAATGCCTGAGGTTCCTCCTCCGGATGATGCAGCTTTACCTGCTTCGCATAGGCTTTTTTTATTGCGGTAATATCCTCTAGGTTCGCAAGGTCCAACAACCCTTTAATCTGTTCCAGTTCCATACGCTCTCCTAACTGAAGAAGCTCACAGCATCCGCTTCCCATTCATCAAGGGCAGATTTCACCCTTCGAAAGACCTCACGAATAAGCTGTGGCTGTTCCTGCTGCAGCGCTGCTTCGAATTCCTCCAGCAGGGCGGCAATCCGCATGCGTTTCTCTCCGATGCTTTCAGAATACATGCGCTCTCCGCGTTCCAGCAAGTGCCGGTATACCTCTTTTTCCTGTGATGGCAGCTTATATGCCTGCAGCTCCCGCAGGCGCTGATGAACCTCCTCCTCGCTCATCCGGTTCATGCGGTTCTGTATCACGACACGACTTGCGCTCTCTTCATGGAAGGTATTTGTTTCCACCTCCAGAAGTCCGTTGATATCATAGGTAAACCGGACGGAAATCGGCTGATATTCTTCGCTTGTCTTAGGTACTTTTATACGCACTGTCCGCACGACCAGATTGGCTGCCGCTTTGCGGTGCTCCCCCTGCAGGATCGATGTCTGCAGCTCTCCGCTTGTGCTGCGATAGGAAAACATGCGGTTTACACTGCAGGGTAAGGCCGTGTTGCGTTCAATGATCGGTTCCATCACATAATCCCTCGCTCCATCATCGTAAACAGCCAAACCGAGTGTGAATGGACAGATATCACTCAAGAGTACATCCCGTATATCCAAGCAGCGCTCCTTGATGCCTCCCGCTGTTCCACAGCCGATTGCAATAGCCTGATCCGGCTCATGCACCAGCTCTACATCCCGCTTCAGCAAAAACTCCAGATACTGTATAACAGCTGGCATACGACAGCTGCCGCCAACCAGAATGACCTTCTGCAGCTCCTGCAGGGATATCTCAGAATCCTTCAGCACCCGCTCCAGCGGTTTTTGCATGCGCTGTAAAAGAGGTATACAGATAGCTGTCATTTTCCCGCGGTTTAATTCCATACAGCAGTTTTTCTGATGCAGGAAAAGCTGCAGGCTGTATTCCTTACGGACACTCAGCAGCATCTTGGCCCTTTCCACCCCGGTTTTCAAAAGTGCCAGCTCCTGCGGGAGCAGCTCCTTTCTCTGCAACCCGTTTTCTTCAAGAAAGCAATCCATGATTGCTTCATCAAAATCACTGCCGCCCAGATGGTTATCCCCGCTGATGGCCCGTATTTCCACGACATTATCAAAAGCCTCGACAATGGAAATGTCCAGTGTTCCTCCACCGAAATCCACAACGAGCGCAAGCATATCCTCTTCCGTTTGCTGGATGTGCTGGGATAAGGCTGCCGCACTGGGTTCATTGATGATACGCTCCACACGGATACCGGCAAGCTGTCCGGCAATTTTGGTTGCCCAGCGCTGATCATCATTGAAATAGGCCGGAACACTGATGATTGCCTCCTCAATCCTCTCATTCAGGAATACACTGGCATCCTCCACCAGCTTGCGAATCACCATGGCGCTTAAATCCTGCGGATAATACGTTTTTCCATGGACCGTATACACCGTATCCGTTCCCATGCAGCGTTTGAACTCCACAAAGGTCAGTGAAGGATGCGTATGCAGCCGCTGCTTAGCCCCCTCCCCAACCAGCACCTCTCCGTTTTCCAGAAAGCTGACAACAGAGGGTGTCAGATAGCTTCCAAATGCATTCGGTATCAATATCGCTTCCTTCCCTTTCCAAACACAGGCCAGTGAATTGGTTGTGCCCAGATCAATTCCAAGTATGGACATGAACGCGTCCTCCTTTCTCAGTCATTCCATTCAACTCCTGTATCAACATCAAAGGGGCCGTAGCCCACAGAACCATAGGTATCCGGCTTCACCCTGATGCCGTTTTTATGCTTTTCACTGTAGAGCATATAATTTTTCTTATCCTTTGTCGCAAGCAAACCCCTGTATTCCATAGGCTCCCCGTCCTCCTTCAGCTCTACAACACGCACATGCAGAAAATCTCCGTGGAGAAATTTCCTCTGCGTAACATCATAGATGCGGTCATAATTCCTGTTATTATATTCTCTTACGGCAAGCAGAGAAGAATAGGTCGGCTCGCTTTCCTGAAAAGGTTGCGTGAAATACAGGGCTCCATCACTGCTGCGCAGCTGACAATCCCCGTCGTTGCCCTTGCATACCACCTGATATTCGTAATTCAGATTTTCATCCCATATCATTTCCTGATTGGATACAAGAATGGAATTGATGATGAAAAGGGCAATACCTCCCAGCACAGCAGCACAGACGGCAAACAGTACCCGCTTTTGCATACGACTCATCTGCTTTCTCATTTCCGGCTGCGGCCTGCATATCTGTCCGTCTTCCTCCTGTCTTTGGGAAACCCCCGTATCTGTATCGGATTGCGTCCGTGTCAGGGTTGGCTGATTCGTTTCCTTGATGCTCCATACACCGCAATGCTGAACAAGTGTATACCTAGCGTCTTTTTTCAAAAGAGCAATGCAGGCCGTAATATTTCTTGTGACCAGCAGACAGCAGCCCTCTATACCCGGCTCATACCGCATAAGGGTGAGTCCGAGCGTCTGCAGCTGTTTCGCAAGCTCTGAAAGCGTATCTTTCGCCACACCGGTCTCGTGCAGCTGTTCCCAGTGCTGCAGGGATGGATGAAACAGCTCTTTATAGTAACCTCCCATGCAATAGCGAAGGGCAGCAAGCAGCTGTGCTGCCGCATCACTTCGCTCAGCATAAACACAGCAGGTTTCCCAGTTTGTCAGAAGGTGCTGCAGCTTTTCACAAGCATAATCCTGCTCGTCAAAGCGATCGGTTACGCGGATTCCCTGCATACGCAGACTGCGTACAAAGGCAGGCTCCGCGAGCCCGTTTACAGCGACCTGCTTCAGATTTCCAAACTGCTTCAGCTCACGCTCCTTCACGTCCGCGATATCAAACAGGGAATACTCGCCGTCCCACTCCAGCATGATCTGTCCATAAATCTCATTTCCTCCATCCAGTGTCAGAGATTCCACATGCTCTGCCAATGCCACGGGTATCCTTAGCTCCTTGAAATAACGAAGCGCATACAGCAAGGGACCGTGATAACGGAAATCCCCTTCCGGATCCACATGCAGTTCATACAGTTTGTCATAAAGCTCAAAGGAAGGAAGAAGCTTCTGCACATACATCAGCTCCTCTATTACAGCAAGGCGGAATGCAAAGGTGTCAAAATGCAGGAAGCCCTCTATACGCGGCTCTGCCTCTTCCATGAGTTGTTGCACCCTTTCTGCCTTATCCGCTGCCATCTCCCCCTCCAGAAATACATCCAGCGGGCGCTTTTGTACACGTGCATCCTGACTGTCATCCTCCAGCCTGCAAATATATACCTGTGTGAGTGCAGCCGATGGCTGGAGTACATCAATATGCGATTGCACCTGCATCATAAAATGAAAGAAATCACTGCACAATGCATGAAAACGGGGAATATTGTCGTGCGCGTAAAAGAAAACCCCGCCATAGCCATTTTCACGAATACGCAGCACGATATGGTTGCCAAAGGCATCCCCTGCAATACAAAGATAGCCCTGTTCCAGCAGTTCTGTAAACCATAGGCACCTTGACATAGCAGGAAAGCCTGTATCCCCCTCATGAAAGCCGTAAAACCGATCCAGACAATATACGGTTTCCCCTGCATTCTCCATATAGAAATATGTATCCGTTGCAGCACCTCCGTTGTAGCGAATCAAAAAATCACGATAGCAGGCAGGCAGAAGGATTTGCAGTTTGGCTTCAAATGCAGCAACCTGCTGTTCAATTTTCTGTTGTAAAAGAGGCTTAAGATACAGCCTGGTTGCATATAGAGGTGCCTGCTCTGTGAACAAAACCGGTTCTTCCGACTGCTGACTATCCAAAGCAGCTTCCACACGCTCCTGCCTTTTGCATCGCAGAAACGCTTCCCTGTCCATAGAGGGAATCAGAAAGCCATTCTCTGCATCGTGCACAACCGCCTCCTGCATCACTGCGGATATAACAACACCGGACAATGCCTCCTGCAGGGCATCCAGCATACAGCACCAGTGGGCTGCCGCTGTATATGCTGTTTCACTGTCTGCTATTCGAATATGCTCGCTATACAGCAGTGGCACTTCAAAGCAGCGAAACAACGGCAAAGAGCAGGAATCCCCGTTCCATGAAGAGAGCTGTTCCTCCGGGATGCGGTATGCGTCCAGAATCACACGAATCCTCTGTTTTTCTTCTGTACTGAGCGGCTGCTCTCTTCGCAATTCATATGAAAATATCGTATCCATCCAATCCCTCTTTCTTTGTCTTAAATTTTACCATAGCCTGCACCATCCTCACAACCTCTTATAGTCAACTTTCCAAAAGCAAATAAGAAAAAGCAGCATACCCTCGTACACTGCCTGTTTTCTATTCGTTTACACGCTCACAAAGCTCCTGCAGCAGCTCCTGTATCGTTTCCTCATACAAACCCTTTACTCCGCAGGCAAAGCGATGTCCGCCGCCCTGATACCGGTTTGCGATATCATTGATCGTGCGGTTCTTGGAACGAAGACTGCCATTGTAAATACGTCTGCCGTTTTCATCCCGTTCTTTTTCCGTGAACAGCGCCCATGCTTCAAATTCATCCACGCCGCCAAGCACAAACACCTTTTCCTTTGCTTCGTTAAAGGTAAGCTGAAAACGCTCATAGTCCTCGCGGTTAATGATCATATAGGCAACATGTCCCTCCAGCAGGGAAACATTGCTGCGGATATAGTTTTCAAAGCGATAGAGCCGATAGGAGGTGGAGAAATTATCCTCGTTAGCTTTTTTTACATCCACGCCCATTTCCAGCAGATAGGCTGCCGTACGCAGCGTTCTCGGCTTTATGGTCGCAATGGAAAAGCGAAGGGTATCCGCAATAATGCCGCCGTACAGATATTGTGCACAGGTTGCTGACAGCCGCAGCTGCTTCTGTTCAAACATATAGGCCAGCATTTCACACGTTGCCCCGAACAAATCCTCGACAACCTCCACATCCGCAAAGCTCTCAACGACGATGTGGTGATCGATTTTCAGGGTACGTACCGCCTTACTCCAGCGATCATCATCCACACGGGCACCGTTTGCCGTATCCAGAATGATGGCAAGAGAGGCAGCGACGGTTTCATCAGGGACAACGTCCATCTGCGGAAACAGGGACTGCTTGCTGCCGGCATCCCTGCCCAGCGCATACACCTGCTTTTGCGGATATGTTTCCTGTATCCACTGCTTCAGTCCAAACTGTGCACCAAGGGCATCCGCATCGGGAGACACATGGCGGTAAATCGTGATGATATCATACTGTTCGACAAGCTCAAATAAAATGTCGGTATTCATAATTACGCAATCAGACGGTATGTATCACGGGCAATCATGAGTTCCTCATTTGTCGGAATCAGCCATACCGCTACCTTACTTTCCGCAGTGGACAGCAGGACTTCCTTGCCTCTTGTCTTTCCATTCAATGCTTCATCCAGCTGGATACCGAATGCCGCTGACAGACGGTCACAGATCATTTTACGCATGTTGGTGTCGTTTTCACCGATTCCTCCGGTAAAGACGATCGCATCCGCACCACCAAGCTGTGCGTAGTAGCCGCCGACAACATTGATGACACGGTTTACATATACCTCTGCTGTCAGAAGTGCTGCCGGATTCCCTTCCTTGCAGCCATCCTCGATGTCACGTGCATCGGAGCTGATGCCGCTGACACCAAGCATACCGGACTGCTTGTTCATGATATCATCCATTTCATCCGGAGTTGCACCGGTCTTTTTCATAATGTATGTTACGATTGCAGGATCGATGTCACCGCAGCGTGTCCCCATCATAACACCCGCAAGCGGTGTGAAGCCCATGGAGGTGTTGATGGATTTACCACCGTCAACTGCTGTAATGCTTGCTCCGTTTCCCAGATGACACGTAATGATTTTCGTATCCTCCACCTTTTTGTTCATCAGCTCTGCGCAGCGCAGGGACACATACTTATGGCTTGTTCCGTGAAAGCCGTAGCGGCGAATCTTGTATTCATCATAATACTTCATCGGCAATGCATAGATATAGGATTCCTTCGGCATTGTGGAATGGAATGCCGTATCAAACACAAAGACGTGCTTGCAGTTAGGCAGATTATTTTTAAATGCATTGTATCCGACAAGACCTGCCGGGTTATGCAGCGGTGCCAAATCGTTTAAGGAAGCAAATTTTTCTACAACGTCTTCCGTTACCGGTACACTTTCCTTAAAAATTTCCCCGCCGTGTACAGCACGGTGTCCCGCACCGGTGATTTCATCCAGACTGTTTACAATCTTATACTCCACCAGCGCTTCCAGCAGCATACTGACTGCCTTTGTGTGATCCGGAATCGGCAGTACCTTCTTAATTTTTTCTCCGTTCACCTTGATGGTAAAGATGGCATCCTCAAACCCGATCTTCTCAACGATTCCGCTTGTCAGAACCTCCTCGCTCGGCATTTCAAATAACTGAAACTTTAATGATGAACTCCCTGCGTTCACTGAAATAATTTTTGACATGTTATCCTCCTAAAGTCATTCTAAATTTTCTAGCTGTTCTACCAGTTTTCGTATCGCATCGTTTCCGACTGTTTTCATTTTATCATAAATCCTGCTTCTTGTTTCATAATTTTGCACAAGATGCAGCTTTTTTTCGTATTCCGCAAGAATATGCGTGCTGCGCTTGATGTGATCGTTGACTGCCGCACGGCTGATGTGCAGATTCTCCGCAATCTCGGAAAACGACAAATCCTCCTTGTAATACAGATTCAGGATTTCCCGCTGCTTCTCTGTCAGTAATTGTTCATAGGCATCCAGAAGCGCATTCATCCGTTCCATCTGATCAATCATGCTGTAAAATATCCTCGCACAGACCGTACAGATAGGAATCAATATCAAACGGGCGCAGATCGTCCTCCTTCTCACCGAGTCCGATGTATTTTACCGGCAGTCCCAAAAGATCGCGTATCGCAATGACGATGCCACCCTTTGCCGTACCATCCATCTTGGTCAGTATAATACCGCTTACCTTCGTTGTTTCCAGAAAAATCTGTGCCTGTGAAATTCCGTTTTGTCCGGTTGTGGCATCCAGCACCAGCCACACCTCATGCGGTGCTCCCGGAATTTCCCGTTCGATAACTCTGCGCA
>OAWO01000739.1_pt1 | contig 11420 bp, 8 predicted proteins | sample 1495421 | NCBI WGS metagenome assembly OAWO01 (sample SAMEA2580162, study PRJEB22360) | human gut metagenome | biome: human gut; feature: human-associated habitat; material: faeces | place: Denmark | collected 2008/2010
CCAGTTATACTTTAAACCAGCATTGGAGAATGTAATATATAAAATGGTATCTCCCAAAAAGCGTCAACTGGCATATAAGTTTGATTGTTCGGGGAAGGACATCGACGTTTCGGTTAACGAAGCTGATCCGAATAAGAGATTTCAATTCTTGTCCGTTTATTGGGTGAAAGAGACTGATAAATATCTGTTTGTCAATTATGGTATGAGAGAAATCTCGCGGTTAGGAATATATGATAAGGCGAAAGGAACCTTTACTAATATAGTGATAAAAGATAATTTAGCGGGTGGCTATGACATTCATCCGGCGTGGACGAGCGATGACAAACATTTGATCATGACTTATTTTCCCATAGGGATATTGAAGGAGAAACGTTGTTCGGAAAGTTTACTGCCTGAGAGGAAAAAGGAGTTGGATGAATTGGCAAAAAATATAAAGGAGGATGATAATCCTGTGGTGGTTGCAGTTACGCTGAAGTAATATGTGTGTTTATACTGGAGAAAGATTACTTCTCTTTCCCCAGTGTAAACACGAATTCCAGTCCACCGCTTTGACTGCTTTTGGCGGAGATATTGCCGCCATGAATAATCACGGCATTTTTTACGATAGCCAGCCCCAAACCGGTACCGCCCAGTTTGCGTGAGCGACCTTTATCTACCCGGTAGAAACGCTCGAATAAACGGTTCAGGTGTTCGGCCGGTACGCCTACGCCCGTATCGGAGAAACTGAAATAGTAGAAGTTCTCGTCCTCACGGAAACAGTTGATGTTGATTTGAATATTCGTTCCGGCGTAAGCAATCGCATTATCCATTAAATTGCGGAAAATGGAGTAGAGTAGGGAGTAATTACCCTTGATCTGTATTCCCTTCTTTAATGAGTCGACGATAGTGATATGTTTTTCTTCCAATTCCAAAGCAACTTCGTTGATGATGTTACCTACCAATACACTGATGTCCACCCGTTCCATGTCGATCATGTTGGCGGCTTCGTCCATGCGCGTCAATACAGATATGTCACGCAACAGCCGGCTCAGACGATTACTTTGTGCATAACAACGTTCAAGGAAAGTGTTCATTTTCTCCCGTGAAATATTATCATTGTTGACGATTGTTTCCAGATACCCTTGGATACTGCTGACAGGTGTTTTCAATTCGTGGGCAATGTTCTGCGTCAGTTGGCGTTTCAGGCGCACCTGTTCTTCTTCCTGAGTGACATCGTTGATAGAAATCTCGAAACTGGCATCTTGGAAGATAATACATTCTACGATAAATGTACGTCCGTTCTTATTAATAGTAATAGACATCCGCTTCTCATCTTTACTGAGCGAACGTTGTTGCTGGTTCTTGTTTATAAAATGGATAATCTCTTTCAGCTCACTGATTGCAAAGACCTCTTCCGTCGTTTCCAGGTTAGAGTCGGAAATCAGATTGCTGTATTGGGTAAAGAGATTGTTGACCAGAATCTCTTTTTTGTCTTTCGTGAATATCCCTAGTCCCTCGTGCGAAATCTGAAGATGGGTAATCAGTTTTTCACGTTCGATATAGAGTGCTTCTTTCGTTTCGTGCAGACGTTTGTAGATCTGAATGATATGCTGTGAAATTTCTCCCAGTTCGTTGTGCGGAAAGGCTGACTGCATCGCCATTTCGATAGGCTCATTCCGGTCGGCACGCATGGCAAACTCGCGGAGTTGGCTGATCGAAGTTCCCAGCTTATTGGTGAATTTATAGAAAATAATCATCAGCAATAAAGAAACAATCACGGTGAACCACAGGTAATGCGGGTCTGCTTTCAGGTTATTGATTAAGCTGACATTATACGGCAACGCCGACCGGACAATATAATCCCCGTAACGTGTGGCGGAGTAAAAATAAGGAAGTCCGGTGGTTTCGGAAGTACGGCGTACATCGAATCCGTTTCCTTCTTTCAAGGCTCTCTGCACTTCGGGACGGTCGCGGTGGTTTTCGTGTTTTATTTCTTGCGTCTTATAACTGTCATAAATGACATTTCCCTGCAAATCAATCAGCGTCACACGCAAATCCTTCAATGCATGGTCACGGATATATTTGTCGGTAGTTTCTTCGATAGCTGGACTATCGTTCAGTTGTTCGTACAGCCGGCTGTTATAGTCTTGTAACTGTGTATTCAGCAGTTCGACTTTATATTCCCTTTCCCGTTGGTACTGATAGGCGATGAAACAGATCGCGAATACCAGGAACAACGAAATGACCGAAAGAAAGAGTTTCCGGCTGAAAGAGAGGAAATGTTTTTGATTGACAGGTAGGTTCATAATCAATAATTATTCTGCTTCGAAACAGTATCCGTATCCGAGGCGGGTGACAATGCATTTGCCGTATTCGCCTATCTTTTTCCGCAAGCGGGTGATATTTACGTCGATAGTACGGTCGAGCACGTAAACTTCATCGCTCCAGATGCGGGTGAGGATATCTTCGCGTGAAAATACACGTCCTTTGTTCTGTACCAATAGAAGCAATATTTCAAATTCTTTTTTAGTAAGCTGCACTTCTTCGCCGTCGATACTAACCTTTTTCTTGGTAATATCAATGACCAATGACTGATAGACGAGCCGTTCGGGGGCTCTTTCCGTTTCCGCTGTTGCGGTACGCCGGAGTACGGCCTTCACACGTGCGATCACTTCACGCAGGGAGAAAGGCTTGGAAATATAATCATCCGCTCCCAGGTTAAAGCCTGTGACCGTATCGTTTTCCGTATCTTTGGCTGTGATAAAGATAATGGGCACTTTAGCTGTTTTCTTGTCTTTTTTCAACATATTCGCCATTTTGAAGCCGGAGATTTCTCCCATCATTACATCGAGGAGAATCAGGTGATAACTGCTGATGTCCATTTTTAGCGCTTCTTCGGCAGAATTGGCGGTATCCACTTCATAACCTTCGTTTTCAAGATTGAATTTCAGAATCTCACAGAGGTCTTCTTCATCGTCGACAACTAAAATACGGGTTTCGTTCATAAGATATATGTATTAATGTGATATGACAAAGTTAGTCTTTTTTTTATTTCGGGACAAAGATGAGGAGACTTTGTTACGGGCGGATGAAACAAATATTACAATCGTATTACATTCGGCGGAATACGGCTGTTCGGACGAAATTTAATAGTTTTTATTGGCCGGGGGAGGAAAAAACGTTTGTTATTTGTTATCTTTGTTAGAGAAATAGAATAGCAATAGATTAAAATACAACTTGCAAGCAATGATAAAATTTGACTTGAAAAATCACAGGCGCGAAGTGGTAGGGGCGATCATCGTCCTTTTCCTTCTGATAGGAGGGATTTCCGTTTTTAAATACACCTCTTTCAATTCCGGTTTCGAGATTGTTGATGATCTGGGAGGGAATATCTTTCCTTCCGCCATACTGTCGGTAGCCACCACGGATGCGCAAGTAATCACGCCTTCGGACTCTATGTATCTGGGAAATCCGAAGTCATGTATTGCCGTGCGGGTGAAATCAAGAACCGCTTATAGCCGTGTGCGTATCGAGGTGGCGGAGACGCCTTTCTTCTCCCGTTCCGTGTCGGAGTTCGTTCTCAATAAACCGCGGACTGAGTATACCATTTATCCTGATATAATCTGGAATTATGAAGCATTGAAAAATAATGTTCAAGCCGAGCCGGTCAGCGTAGCCGTGAAGGTGGAAATGAACGGAGACGACTTAGGCCAGCGGGTGCGTACTTTTTCAGTACGCAGCATCAACGAGTGTCTGTTGGGATATGTGGCAAACGGAACAAAATTTTATGATACCAGTATCTTCTTTGCCGCCTATGTCAATGAAGAAAATCCTATGATTGACCAATTGCTTCGCGAAGCGTTGAATACCCGTATCGTGAATCGTTTTCTGGGATACCAGAGTCAGGCGAAAGGTGTGGTAGACAAGCAAGTCTATGCTCTTTGGAACATCTTGCAGAAACGCAAATTCCGTTACAGTTCGGTTTCCAATACCAGCCTGTCGAGCAATGTTGTTTTCTCGCAACGGGTCCGCACGTTTGATGATGCACTGGACTCTTCACAAATCAACTGTGTGGACGGTAGTGTGTTGTTTGCGTCGTTGCTTCGTTCTATCAATATAGACCCGATTCTGGTACGTACTCCGGGACACATGTTCGTGGGGTATTATACCGACAACTCCCATAAAGACATGAACTTCCTTGAAACAACAATGATTGGGGATGTTGACTTGGATGATTTCTTCCCCGACGAGCAACTGGATTCCACCATGGTAGGTAAATCACAGAACGAAATGTCTCTGCTCACCTTCGAGAAATCCAAACAATATGCCAACAAGAAGTACAAAGAGAACGAAGAAGGTATCCATTCCGGAAAGCTGAATTATATGTTTTTGGAGATTTCCAAAGAAGTACGCAGGAAAATACAACCGATAGGGAAGTAGTGAACACTTTTTTTCGTATTTTTGCCCGAGTAATCATTTTAATGAAAAAGGATGCAAGGCAAGAAATTTATCTCTCCCGGAGCATGGTTTTCTATGAACTATCCGTCGGACTGGAATGAGTTTGAAGACGGCGAAGGCTCTTTTCTTTTCTATAATCCCGATGTATGGACGGGAAACTTTCGTATATCTGCATTTAAAGGCAATGCTACTTACGGCAGGGATGCCGTTCGGCAGGAACTGAAAGAGAATGAATCGGCTTCATTGGTGAAGGTCGGGGCATTGGAGAGTGCATATAGCAAGGAAATGTTTCAGGAGGAAGGAAACTACTATACTTCTCACCTGTGGATTACCGGTATCGGCAATATCGCTTTCGAATGTTCGTTTACCGTTCCCAAAGGCGGAAGTGTGAAGGAAGCAGAGGAGGTTATCGCCACTCTGGAGATTCGCAAGGAGGGTGAGAAATATCCGGCGGAACTTATTCCTGTCCGTCTCTCCGAGATTTATCAGATTAATGAAAGCTACGAGTGGGTGGTATCTACCGTGAAAGAGGAACTGAAGAAAGATTTTCAGGGAGTGGAAGACGACTTGGAGAAACTTCAGCAGGTGATTGACAGTGGCAAGATAGGACCGAAGAAAAAGGACGAATGGCTGGCAATCGGCATAACGGTATGCACCATTCTGGCCAACGAAGTGGAAGGCATGGAATGGAAGACTTTGATTGACGGCAACCGTGAAGCTCCTGTACTTGACTACAAGGACCGGATTATCGACCCGATGAAGATAGCTTGGAGCAAAGTAAAAGCAGGGCAGCCTTGCAATGTTATTGAAGAATATAAATCCGTGATTATTAATCACTAACCACTACCTAACTAATTACTAAACTACGTGGCAGTACCTTATTTACAAGTAGACAACCTGACCAAGTCCTTCGGTGACTTGGTTCTTTTTGAAAATATATCTTTTGGCATTGCCGAAGGCCAGCGTGTGGGACTGATCGCCAAGAACGGTACCGGAAAAACAACCTTGTTGAATGTCATCGCAGGCAAAGAAGGATATGATAACGGAAATATAGTTTTCCGTCGTGACCTTCGTGTCGATTATCTGGAGCAAGACCCGCAATATCCTGAAGAATTGACCGTCCTTGAGGCTTGTTTTCATCACGGCAACAGTACCGTGGAACTGATAAAGGAGTACGAACGTTGTATGGAAACCGATGGACATCCCGGACTGGATGAGCTTTTGGTGCGTATGGACCAGGAGGAGGCATGGGAATATGAACAGAAAGCCAAGCAAATCCTTTCCCAACTCAAAATCCGTAACTTCGACCAGAAAGTGAAGCAGCTCTCCGGCGGACAGTTGAAACGTGTCGCCTTGGCTAACGCCCTGATTACCGAACCGGACTTGTTGATTCTTGATGAGCCTACCAACCACCTTGATCTGGATATGACCGAATGGCTCGAAGAATATCTCCGCCGTACCAATCTCAGCTTGCTCATGGTGACGCACGACCGTTATTTCCTCGACCGTGTCTGCTCGGAGATTATCGAAATAGACAATCGGCAGCTTTATCAATATAAAGGGAATTATAGCTATTACCTCGAAAAACGTCAGGAACGCATCGACGCAAAAAGTGTGGAGATAGAACGTGCCAATAACCTCTATCGTACCGAACTTGACTGGATGCGCCGGATGCCGCAAGATGCTTTCTACGAACTTGAAAAGGTGGCGAAGCAACATATCCGCAATGATAATGTGAAACTGGAAGTAAAAGCCTCTTATATCGGCAGCAAGATATTCGAAGCCGATCATCTTTATAAGAGTTTCGGTGACTTGAAGATTCTGGATGATTTCTCTTATATTTTTGCCCGTTATGAGAAAATGGGAATTGTAGGCAACAACGGAACGGGAAAGTCTACATTTATCAAGATACTCATGGGGCAGGTACAGCCTGATAGCGGTACGGTGGATATCGGCGAAACGGTTCGTTTCGGTTATTATTCGCAGGACGGTCTCCAGTTTGACGAACAGATGAAGGTGATTGATGTGGTACAGGATATTGCCGAGGTCATAGAACTGGGCAACGGCAAGAAACTGACGGCATCCCAATTCCTTCAACATTTCCTGTTTACTCCCGAAACGCAGCATAGCTACGTTTATAAATTGAGTGGAGGTGAACGTCGCCGTCTGTATCTCTGCACGGTTCTGATGCGTAATCCCAACTTTCTGGTGCTTGACGAGCCTACCAACGACCTGGATATTATAACTTTGAACGTGCTCGAAGAATATCTTCAGAACTTCAAAGGTTGTGTCATTGTGGTGTCACACGACCGTTACTTTATGGATAAGGTAGTGGATCATTTAATGGTATTCAACGGACAGGGAGATATCCGTGACTTTCCCGGAAATTACAGTGATTACCGAGATTGGAAAGATGCGAAAGCGCAACAGGAAAAAGAGGCTGAGAAACCGCAGGAGGAGAAGACGGCCCGTGTCCGTCTGAATGATAAGCGGAAGATGAGCTTCAAAGAAAAACGTGAGTTTGAACAACTGGAAAAAGAAATAGCCGAACTGGAAACGGAGAAGGCGCAGATTGAAGAACAGCTGTGCAGCGGTACGCTCTCTGTGGACGAACTGACCGAGAAGTCAAAACGATTGCCGGAAGTGAATGACCTGATTGATGAAAAGACTATGCGCTGGTTGGAACTCAGCGAAATAGAAGGTTGAATTCCGAATAACAATAAACCCGAAAATTCTGATAACCAGATACCCCTGATAACATAAACCTTTATGACAAACCTGACCAATTATCATAGTCATTGCCTGTATTGCGACGGACGGGCTAATATGGAAGATTTTATCCGCTTTGCTATCAGCGAAGGCTTTACTTCCTATGGCATTTCTTCCCATGCCCCGTTGCCGTTCTCTACTGCATGGACAATGGAATGGGATCGGATGGATGATTACCTTTCTGAATTCTCCCGTCTCAAAGAAAAGTATGCTGATAAAATAGAATTGGCAATCGGCCTTGAAATAGATTATCTGGATGAGGACAGCAATCCTTCTTTGCCTCGTTTTCAGGATTTACCGCTTGATTACCGGATCGGTTCGGTACACATGCTGTATTCTCCGGAGCGGGAAATCGTGGATATTGATACTCCGGCAGATACTTTCCGTCAATTAATAGACAAGCATTTCGATGGTGACTTGGATTATGTGGTTCACCTTTATTATAAGAATCTGCTTCGTATGGTAGAATTAGGGGGATTTGATATTGTAGGTCATGCGGATAAGATGCACTACAATGCTTCCTGCTATCGTCCGGGGTTATTGGATGAACCGTGGTATGATACATTGGTTCGCGGATACTTCACGGCCATTGCCGAACACGGCTATATTGTAGAAATCAATACCAAGGCTTATCATGAACTGGGAACATTCTATCCTAATGAACGATATTTCACTTTCTTGAAAGAATTAGGTGTTCGGGTGCAGGTCAATAGTGATGCTCACTATCCGGAAAGGATAAATAATGCTCGTGCCGAAGCTCTGGCTGCTTTGAAGAAGGCAGGTTTCACTTCGGTAGTAGAGTGGCATGATAGAAAATGGGAGGACACGGGAATATCAGTTCCTCGGTGACCGGTTATTTATTTGTAAGTTGGAGTGCAAAAGATTCGTGAGACACGATTTCTTTCTTTTTTATATGAATGATATAAGTGCCTGGTTCTGAGATAGCAATCGGATTATCATTGTCTATTAGTAAATTGGTAGGATGATAAACACTTGCGTAACATAGATCATTGATGACAGCCGCTTGTGTTTTTTTGTCATTGCGGATGATATGAACGGAGCGACTGTCGAAATCGCGCACTTTTTGTTGTGTGGTGGCTGGAAGTGTCAGATATACATAAGATGCAGGTGCATCTTTACGGTGTTTTAAGTAAACTGAGAATAATTTACTTTTTAGAATTTCGGGTTTGTACATTCCCATAAAGTCTTTCCATTGTCCTTCTTTATTCTCGGTCAGAGTGATGCAAGTGTCCGCCTGCAAGATGATATATCCAGTATTATCATGGAAAATCCGTTTATTGTCATCAGACCATACTTTGCCTTTGCTGAACCGTTGGTCAATAGATGTCATAATAGTGGCTGTGCTGTCAGCATGGATGTTGCTTCCCATACATAATACATAGTTATCCGTAAATATCCAGGTTTTATTCGCCTCCAGTTTGTTACGTTTCAGCTGCATGGCAGTAATTCCGGTATTTTGGTAAGTCGTTCCTCCTACATAGGAACTGTGATTTCGTGCATCTGTTTTATTGGGATTAGGAATAGGCGCATTGCTTTCATAAGTAGTAATCCCCGGGATTCTTCTCCAATTCCAAAAAGGAAAAATGTTATGGTATTCATCTCCATGCACATACGTATACAATGCACCGTCGGCCATGTAATATCCTTTCAGGTTATCCTCGTTCACCAGTTCCGTGCCGATTACTCGTTCGGAAGCCATACGTACGGAAGCCAGCCAGGTAGGAGTACGGTGAACGGTATAGTCCGACTCCCGAAAATGTTTGTTTCCGGTGAATGAGTTGGGGACTTGTGAAAAAGAAGAATTTCGAAGAATCATTTTCTTTATTTGATCGGCAACTTCCGGTTCGCTGCTTTTCATTAATGAATGTGCGGCAAAGAGTAAACTAAATCCTTTGTCAATATCTGCGTTGCGGAATAGTTGGCGGTTAAGCGCATTTACATCCCAATATCCCCTCCAGATAATCCATTGGTAACCTTCTAGTAGCAGGGAGGTGAGAATTCTTTGTTGTTCCTGTGAAAAAGCAAGGGTAGTGCCGGTAAATAGTTCCGAATAGAAACTCATATTGCATATAAAAGACAGGCCGTAATTGCCAAACTGTTGTTGGGGCCCGTGCTGGTGAAAACTCCAGTCTGCTTTGATTCCTTCTTTTTGTCCGAGAGTTATTTCAGAGGCAATAACTTTCCGTGCTTCTTTTGCCAGTTGCCAGTCATTCTGCAATAAAGCTCTGATTAGTACATTACCTGCCAGCCAAACTTTGTTCTGTCCTGTCATGCCGAAGGATGAATTCATCATTACTTTGATTGCGCCTTGTTTTTCCGGTTCGCTCATTTCTTGTTCGAACAATAGGAATGCGGGCCCGAGTGTACGTGGAATGCCGATTTGATTATACCACCAATTTTTGCATACCAGTTTTCTACTGAACCAGAAATTCATTGCTTGATGAATGGCGTTAGTCAGTCGGGCTCTTTCAGACGGTTTAAGTATCTGCTTTTTCTGGTAATGGTATTTAGTGAGTTTCAATATCCGTTCGGTATGTTTTTTCGGTTCCCACCCGGAACGTTTCGTATCTGCGTAGTTGATATCTTCCCATGAACCGTCCGTATGGAGAGTATTTATTAAATGTTTGATTTCTTTAGGGGAGATAGGATATAGTTGTTGTAACTCAATTACATTCTGGTCCGAAGCTTCCTTCTCTGGAGGGATTGTTGATAATTGCCTAAGAAGCACCTCCTTACCTTTATCTTTGCCGACAGTGGCATTTATATAGTTTCTTTTGATTAAGGCGACTGAGTCATTGAACGCTTCTTGTGCATCGAGCGTTGCATAGCTTAATAGACAAAGAAGTAACGAGAGATAAAGGTAAGAGAGTGTGATTTTCATATTTTCTATTCTAGACTGTTTTCGGATTGCTTTTCTGTATTTTATTTATTCTGTCCGTTTGCAGGCATTCGCCAGGAAAAACTCATTCAATGCATCTTCGTAATTTCCGTGAATCAGAATATGATGATTGCCCAATGGATTCTTCAGGAAATACTCGGCGGGAGTATTCATACGGATACGTACCTGTGTACGGCACATATTGATATAATTCGTGTTTTCGGATAATGTTCCCGTGGACAAGTAATATTCATCCAGACATTCGCCGCCACATTTAATAATAGTCACGTCTCCTGTTGGAAGTAAGCCTTGGATAGCAATACCTTTTTCTGTCTCGAAGTGGTTGCGGATAATGTATCTTTCCGTTTGTTTAAGGCCTATGGTACAGTGAGCCAATATAAGCTCGTTGGTGCGGGAATTAATCATGGAAGGATTCGCCATGAATCCGTCTTTTCCGGTTAATGACTTCACGGCCAGCAAAGTAAATATCGACTGAAGATCCCCTTCACAACCTGCCATTATGCCATCGTCATTCAGCAAAGATAATGCCAGACAACCGGTAGTGTCGATTTGCTCAATCAGTTTGAAACAACTGAGTGTCAACGCCTCCAACTTTTCTTCTTCGCATACTTTCTTAATAGCCCGATATAATCGCATCGCTTTGATTAAATCTTCGGGAGTTCCTTCACGGCAAGCAAGAGCTTGTGAAGCAACGGCGGCACAGGAAGCACCTACCTGTTCATCTGTGATTTGTTGAAAATGTTCATAAATTCGTTCCAATGGAATGTCTATGTATTCGATACCCCAACGGCGTTTTGCCAGAAGATAGTCAACATTGCTGGCGACCAACCAGGATGAAGGTGTTCCGATAACTCCGATGCGTTTGCCGAATAAAGAACGTTGTGCCCGGAAATTATTATAGAGTATATGTACACGTTGTATGATTGCCGGTAATTCACCGTGAAGAATTTCGCTTTTCATTCCTCTTCCGCGTAACCATGTAGATATCTCCAGAGCGGCTGCAAGTGAGTTTTGCATACCGTCGGCCAGTAAAATGGCAGGGCGGGGAAGTCGTTCGAAATGTTGGATGACCAGTCTTTCTACTCCGCCGGTAGCGATAAAAATAATCTTGAAATCATCACTCGTCAACTTGTCCATATCCTGATAATCGACAAGCTTGACAGTATAATATTTTTCGAGTTCGCTTAAAATCGCTTCATGCGAACTGCGCAGCGTGGCTTGTTTATGAAGTAGTGACGCAAATGAGATAAGGTGTATGGTCATTATGATATTGTTTTAAGTTTTCCGTATGACA
>OAWO01000746.1_pt1 | contig 11255 bp, 8 predicted proteins | sample 1495421 | NCBI WGS metagenome assembly OAWO01 (sample SAMEA2580162, study PRJEB22360) | human gut metagenome | biome: human gut; feature: human-associated habitat; material: faeces | place: Denmark | collected 2008/2010
AATTCGGAGTACTAAATTATCCACCCCTGCCACAGCATAACCACGTTTAAGAAGCATGTCTACCGCATGGCTTCCCACATATCCTGCTCCACCAAGAACTACAACTGTCATAAAAACCTCCATTTTCTATACATTATATCAAATTATTGAGAATTTGTATCACTTTTTGGAAACACTAACAATTATGATAGCTAATATCACTCAATAAATTTTAAACTTAGTTTTAGGATTAAGCATTTATAAAATTAATAAATCTATGGAAACCAGCTTGTCCCTCTTGATTATCTTTGAACACTCCGGCATCTTTCAACACCTGTTCAAATACTTCTCCAACTGCTCCCTGAACTGTTTCATGCACTGTTTCTTTTGAAAAATATTCTGTCTTTTTCAATTCTTCAGCCCATGGTCTGTGAATTTCTGATATTTCATTTTCTTGATTCAAGAGATATTTTTCAACTTCCAAAAGTTCTGTCTTTAACCTGGCTGGTAAAATTGCAAGTCCCATCACTTCAATCAATCCAATATTTTCTTTTTTAATATGGTGTAGGGCTGGATGTGGATGAAAAATTCCATCTGGATAAATTTCACTTGTATTATTATCTCGTAAAACTAAATCTAATTCATATTTCCCCTCTCGAATTCGAGCAATCGGAGTAATTGTATGATGAAGCTTTCCGTCAGCACTTTTAGCTTTGATTTGAAGACTTTCATCACTATAAACTTGCCATTTTTTTAAAAGTTCATCTGCAGCTTTTGAAAGTTCTACTTGGTTTTTACTTGATAATCTTAGAACAGACATTGGCCAATTCACAATTCCGCAAGAAACTTCTGGAAATTGTTGAAGTTTAATTTCTTCTCGAAGTTCAGCTTTTGCCATCGGAAATTCATAGCGTCCAGCTTGATAATGGTCATGAGTCAAAATTGACCCTCCAACAATTGGTAAATCTGCATTAGAACCAATCATATAATCAGGAAATTGATCTAGAAATCCCAATAAATTATCAAAAGCACGTTTATTAATTTCCATTGGTTGATGTTTAGCATTTAGTAAAATCGAGTGTTCATTAAAATAGGCATAAGGAGAATATTGGAAGCCCCAGTCTTCGCCGTTAATTGAAACTTGAATGATTCGATGATTAGAACGAGCAGGTTTATTTCCTATGCCATAAAATCCTTCGTTTTCCAAACAAAGTTGACAGGCTGGATAAGAGGAAGCCTTTACTAATTTAGCTGCCGCAATGGCTTTGGGGTCTTTTTCTGGTTTTGAGAGATTAATCGTTATTTCAAGTTTTCCATATTTTGTCAAATGACTAAAGGCAATATTACGTGCAATATCTCGAGTTTTTACTTGGTTCACTTGCTGTGCCAGTTCATAAAAATATTGAGTTGCTGCATCTGGAGAAGTCTTATATTTTTCCCAGAAATCATGATTGATTTTACTTGGGCGTGGTGTAATAAAATTCATCAGAGCAGCTTCATAAAATTCATCTTGTCCTTTTTCAATCATATTATTTTCATTTGCAATCGCTAAAAGTTGGTCCATTAAAATCAAGGAATCTTTCTCGTGAACTTCTTTATCGACTTCTGCCCAATCATTTAGACCAAGAAAATGAAGAAGTTGATTTCTGTGATAGAGCTCATCAAGTGGCTCAATCGTTCCATTTTGTAAAGCAAGACTAATAAAATCTTGAATTGATTGATAAATTGACATAAAATACTTTCTAATTTACTTCTGTAAGTAAAGTTCTTGCTTTGTCTTGATTAGTGAGTTTTGGAAATGAATACAAAATTCAATCACTTACTTTTGAGTGCTTGAATTTGCTATCACTAATTTAATGTTAACTCACTTAAATCACTCATAAAATTTTTTAAATATTATTTGATTTATTCAACATCCAACTTTGTTGAACCAGAACCAATTTGAGCGACGTAAAAGCTTGCTGGATAACCGACAACTTCTTCGTAAACTTGGCCGACGGCTTTTTCAAAGGCTGAAACATTGTCATGAGCAACAAGAGCGATTGCACAACCGCCAAATCCGGCTCCAGTCATTCTGGCCCCCAAGACACCGGCTTGTTTTTGAGCAGTTTCTGCTAAGGTATCAAGTTCAAGTCCTGTGACTTCATAATCATCTTTCAAAGAAGCATGTGAAGCATTAAGAAGTTCTCCAAATTTTGTCAAATTACCTGCAACAAATGCTTTTTGAGCAATTTTAGTTCGATTATTTTCATAAACGGCATGACGTGCACGTTTAATTAATGTTTCATCCCCAATCAAATCAGTATTGGCATCAAATTCTTCATTTGATAATTCTCCAAGTGATTGAATGTCCAATCTCGTTTGCATTCTTTTGAGCGCTTCACGTGTTTCAGCAAAACGTTCGTTGTATTTTGATTCTGTCAAAGCCCGCGGTTTGTTAGTATTCATGATAACAATATCATAATCACGAAGTTCAACAGGAACCATCTCATATTTTAGAGTGTTACAGTCCAATAGGATTGCTTTTTTGACTTCACCAAAACCAATAGCGAATTGGTCTAAAATTCCAGAATTAACACCAATATAATCATTTTCTGTTTTTTGTCCTAATTGAACCAATTCAAGACGTGGAACATTTAAGTTAAATAAATCATCCAAAACAACGCCGACTAAAAGCTCAAGTGATGCTGATGATGAAAGGCCAGATGCTGTAGGAATTTCTCCTTTTATCAACAATTCAAAACCTTTGTCAATTTCATATCCTGCTCCTTTAAGCATGACAATCATTCCTTTAACATAATTAGACCAAAGCTCACCATCTTTCTTTTCAACTTCATCTAAATCAAATTCAATGACGCCTAATTTAGGAAAATTTTCTGAGTAAAGTTTGACTTTTTTATCTTCTCTCAGACGAGCTAGTCCTGTTGTTCCAATTGTGATTGATGCTGGGAAAACATATCCCCCATTGTAATCGGTATGTTCACCAATCAAATTAATTCGTCCTGGGCTAAAAAAGTATTCAACTTCTTTTGTATCTCCAAAAACTTCTGCAAATTTTTCTGTTAATGCTGATAATACGGTACTATTTTCTACAACTATAGACATTTCTTCTCTCCTCTAAATTTATTTCTTTATTTTGTATGCAAGCTGTAAATTGTGGTTGCTTGATATTTTTCTCCCGCTTTTAGGCTGATATCTCCAAGCTCTGGAATTTGCTCAGACCCAGGTGATACTTGACATTCAAAAGTAATTCCACCATGGTGCACTTGCTTTTTCTCATGATAAAGAGTTCCTAAATCACCAAAATTTGCTGTAAATATCACAATACTTGGTTGGTCGGTAAAGACTGAAATTGAAGTATCATCAAGCGTTAAACGAGCTTGTTCTTTATCAAGTCCTAACTGGTCTAACAAGAAAGGATGGTCAATTCCTTTAACTAATTGAACTTGTTCCATATTAGAATTGAAGGCATTTGATAATTGTTTTTCCTGACGGAAATCCAAGTCTGTATTTTTTATATCAACGATATCACCACGAACAATTTCTGTTTGGTCTTTTAAAGGAACAAATCTTGAAGCGGCCAGTCGAAGTCCATGATTTTCAACAGATTCACTAGCATCACCATTCAAATTAAAATAGACATGCCCAGTTGGATTAAACACAGTGTCTTTATCAGAAATGGCCTCATAATGAATTTTCCACTTATTGTCATCATCAAAAGAATGAGTTACTGACATTTCTATTTTACCAGGATAACCATTTGTTCCGTCATTAGTAACTAAGGAAAATTTGACTTGAACTTCAGCTCCTAAATCGGTAACTTCATATGTCCAAAGTTTAGTATGAATACTTTCTTCCCCACCATGTAAGGTTTGAGGGCCTTCATTTTGATTTAAGATATAATCTTTTCCAGAAATTTTGACCAAACCATCCTTAATTCTTCCTGCTGTAGGTCCAACTGTTGCACCAGGATAGGCATCTTTTTCTAAATATTCTTTAGCTGAATCAAAGCCTAGAATCAGATGCTTTCCATCTTTTTGCCAGTCAACAATCCGAGCGCCCAGATTTGTAAAAGAAATTGTGACACCTGCTTTATTGGTTAGACTAATTAAGTCACTTCCTAAGCCAAAATCTCTTATTTTAATTTCCATGATATTTCCTAACTATAATGACCTTTAATCAAATTTTAAAAATTCTACTGACAGATTTACTGATGACAGTTTAAACAAATTTCATCTTTTTATTTTCTATCTTACAAAAGATGTCAGTAAATTATTTACCTATTTTAAACGTTCTTCGAGTTCTGCAACAATTTCTTCGTGACGTTTTTCAGTCAATTTAACTTTGAATAAATAAACTGCTAAAGCGATAATCATCAAAATGGCTGGAACTACAAATGAGTAGAGTTTAAATGTTGCCACACCGTAAGTGTGACCAGAGATATATTTTGAACCTGTCATTCCTGCTGAAATTGCCACAAATCCATAGATACCATTTGAGAAAGCGCCGGCAATTTTATCAAGCAATGGACGCATGGCAAGCGTTACGGCTTCATTACGTACTCCATTTTTCCATTGACCATATTCTACCGAGTCAGTAATTGTCATTAATACTGACAAGAAAACAAGTTGATATGGCGCAGTTAAGAAGATTAATCCAGCAACAGTCATTGCTACCGAACTTCCTAAAACGAACAAGAGATAACCAAGAAGCATTGAAATGATTGCTCCAGTCAAAACTTTGCGTCGTCCAAATTTTTTAGCTAAAATCGGAAACATTGGAACGAGAATGATTGAACCAATGAATCCGACAATTCCTGTAATTGAATAAAGACTAGCATTTCCAATAACAAAAGTAAAGTTCAAAATCAAAGTTGCTGTTGTTGCCACATAAGCAATGGCAAATAAAATATATGAAAGTGACAACCACATTAATTGGTCATTTTTTAGGAGCGCTTTAAATACATCCAATGTATTTGTTTTGGTTCCTTCTTGACGAATAACTGATTTTTGTTCTTTAGTTCCCCAAGCGGTTACCAAAGCCGAAATTCCTTGGACCAAAGCGGCAATAACACCAAAAGCAAAGAATCCTCTTGCTCCTTGAGCATGTCCACCTTTAGTAAAGAAAATTGTGATTGGAATCGCTAAAATAGTTGCCCCTTGCGCACCAATTGCTGAGCCAAAACGGGCGAAAGTTCCAAGTGTTTCACGTTCAGAATTTTTTTCTGATAGCGCTGGAATCATTGACCAGAAGGCAATGTCTTTGAATGAATAAAAGGCGTCAAGAATAATAAAGGCAATGATGAAGACAATGGCAAATAATGTACGATTATCACTTTTTGCTAGTCCGAAGAAGTCTGAAAACATGAGCATAATCATCAAAGATGACATAATCCCACCAACAACCAACCAAGGTTTAAATTTTCCCCATCTTGTGTGGGTATTATCAATAATTGAACCAATGATTGGGTCAAAAATAATTTCGATTAAACGAATAATAACGACTAAACTAGTGACTAAAGCAATCATCGCATCCTCATGTGGTGTTCCAGCAAACATTTGTGCCGTTACAAAGGCGATGAAGAATGTACTAATTGAATAATAGTAAACATCATGTCCTAATGCACCAAAAGCGTACGATAAACGTTGTTTCATTTTTCCCTCTTTCATGGGAATCCTCCTTTATACTAAATCTACTTAATTCATAAGTAAATCTACAAAGCTACTGTTTTGCCTTTTGAAACGAGTAATCCTTGGTTGGGAAAACTTTTATTTTGGATAAGTTTTTAAAAGCGAAACAGTCTTCAATTTCATTTTGAAATCGCTCACATTTAGAGTATAACACTTTGATTTAAGAAAGGGTTTCCAATTTCAGCTTATCTTTTGGAAACCCTTTCTATTTTGCTCTTTTTATAAAAAAAAGCTCGATATGACTTGATATCGAAGCATTATTGTTTTAAAGTATAAATGGAGTAAGCATCAATTAGAACTCTTGATAAAATGGATAATGAGAGTCTACTATGAACATCTAAATCAAAATAATTCACCTCAAGACTACTCTTGTATCCAATCAAACTTATATCCGAAAGATTGGTCAGACTGGTATTAGCATTAACAGTTAAGGATAATATTTTGGGATTTTGTCCTTTGGCAATATTTAGAGCATTTAAAATTTCTACTGTTTCTCCTGAAAGTGATAAAACGATGATTAGGCTTTTTTCATTAACGAAACGGGCATAGTAAGCCATGTATTTTGAATCATCATGCAAACTGACGGGCTTACGGAAAAGTTGCAACTTTTTCATCAGTTCGTCAGCAACGTTTGTTGATAAGCCTCGTGAAAAAATTAAGATTTCCTCTGATTCTTGAATCAACTCCACAGCTTTTTCAATTTCTTCAGCAGAGATATTTTCTATTGTTTTCAAAAGTTCTTCTTGATTTTTAGCAATAGCCCCCAAGACTTCTTTGGAAAAACCATTGATTTCAGGAAGCTTTTTCTCACGAATTGAATATCTAAATTCACCATAACCTTCAAAACCTTTTTTTCTTACTGTCCGATTGACAGTTGAGAGAGAAACATGAGCCAATTCTGCCAATTCTGAAATTGATAATTGTGGAATTTTCTCATAGTTTTCTTGAATAATTTGCCAAGTATAGGATTCAGCATTGGTTAAATTGGACATATTTTTACTCCATTGATTCGCTTGTTGTTATCAAAAAATGTTTTCTATCCTAAAATTATAACATTTGACGCTTACATTTGCTATAATTCCCTGAAATCGTTTTTATTTCTATTTTTAAGGAGAAAGTAATGACTTATATTCCCAATCCCACTCGTTATGACCACATGATTTATCGCCCAGCTGGAAATTCTGGTTTATTATTGCCTGCCCTTTCATTAGGACTCTGGCATAATTTTGGTTCGGTAGATGATTTTGAAAATGCGAGGGACATGATTCATACGGCATTTGATTTAGGAATTACTCATTTTGATTTGGCCAATAATTATGGACCAAAACCCGGTTCGGCAGAACGTAATTTTGGTCGTATTTTGAAAGACGATTTCCAAAAACTGCGTGATGAGTTAATTATCTCAACTAAAGCTGGTTATCCAATGTGGCCTGGACCCTATGGAAACTGGGGCAGCAAAAAAAGTTTGCTGGCTAGTCTTGATCAATCTTTGGAACGCTTGGGACTTGACTATGTTGATATTTTTTATTCACATCGTCCTGACCCAAATACACCGATTGAAGAAACAATGGGGGCTTTAAAAAGCGCTCTGGATAGCGGAAAAGCACTTTATGTAGGTTTGTCCAATTATTCCGCCAAAGAAACCGAAGCTGCGGTCTTAGCGGCTGAAAAGTTAGGCTTTAAACTCTTGATTCATCAACCTCGTTATTCAATGCTAGATCGATGGATTGAAGATGATTTGCAAGAAACTTTGACGGAGGCGGGGATAGGAACAATCGCCTTTAAACCTTTGTACCAAGGACTCTTAACCGGAAAATATTTACATGGTATTCCTGAAGATTCGCGAATGCGTGACCCTCATTATGCAACTTTGCATGATGACAGTCTTACGAAAGAAAGATTGGAACAAGTCCAAGCGCTTAATGATTTGGCTCAAAGTCGTGGACAATCTTTAGCTCAAATGGCCTTGGCCTGGGTTTTACGAGAAAGAGATGACAAGGTTCAAGGCATCACTTCTGCTTTAATTGGCGCAAGCCGTCCGCAACAAATCATTGAAAATGTGGCAGCTTTAGAACATTTGAAATTTACTGACGAAGAATTAATTAAGATTGAAAAGCTCTTATAAAGAACAAAAAAGTTACTGACAAATCTGTCAGTAACTTTTTATTTTCTAAATAAAGCTGTCAGTAAAATTAATAGCTCAATCGGTCAATTTTTACACCAGTATATTCGTGAACAGCATCAATTGCATGATGATAACGTGTTAAATAACCTTCTTGGTCTCTATGGTCTCCTTCGTCATCTAAAATAACAACTTTATCCATTAAACCAAACTCAGCTAATTGACGCATCAATTCTTCATGGAATTCATGACGTGATTCTTCCCATTCCATATGACGAAAGCCGTCATCAATATATTCTGTAATTGGTGGAATGACTAAAATTAAATCCATTCGTTCATCTGCAATTGTTTTCTTGAATAGAGGTTCAAGCTGCTCGAAATCTTCTCTAGGTAAGTATAATTTAGCGTACACTCTGGTCACAATGGCATCAGTATCTAAAAAGACAATTCCTTGGTTAGCAGGCGAATTGACTTCGCGAGAATTTGCATCATATTGACCTGTAATCATTCGAGCATAGTCATCCATTTTCAACTCATCATCATCAATATTAAAAGCTTCTTCATATTCTCTAGCGTATTCTTCTGAAAACGGGGCATTAATGGAACGTGCCAAACGGCGAACAAGGGTTGATTTACCTGTTGAAGCTGAACCCATGACGGTTACAATTTTCGAAAAATGTCTTCTAAAGACGCGATTAATGTGAGTCCAGTGTTCTTGCGGATTTTCTCTAATTTGTGTGGCTGATAGTGAAATATCATGTCTGTCAGCAATTTCAACAGCATATTGATTCCCGTCAGCTGGAAATCGTTTCTTCAATTCTACTGCGTATTCTAATTCGCCGACATAAAAAGTGACTGATAAATCTCTCTCCAATGTATTATGATGAATCAATTCAAATAAACGATTTGCCCATTCGTCCCAACCATTAGGCATTTCTGGTAAATCATTTTCATTAAGCATCGAAACTTTAATATTTTCTTCATCATTAAAAGCTTCACGCAAATAACGAAATCGTTTCTCAAGAGGTAGGCCAATTTGGGCACCACGGTCATTATCATAACCGGAAACGACAAGCAAGACCCCGTCATTCAAACTTGCACATTTATAGATTTGTTGCTGATGCCCCGTATGCAGAGGAGCAAAAGTTCCAAAATAAATACCGATATTTTTTCCACTTAATTTTGATTTTGAAATATTATTTGTGAGCATTTCGTTTATATCCTGTTTTCATATCAACAATATTCGTCAATTCCTTACCATTTGCATAGGCATCGAGATTTTTTTCCAATATTTTCATAAAGCGACGCCATGTTTCAGGAAGAGTATAACCGCCCGAAGCATGAGGAGTGATTAATAGTCTTTCTGTATGCCAAGCCCGGTGACCTTTAGGCAATGGTTCTGGGTCGGTCACGTCAATTCCTGCCCCAGCAATTTTTTTAGACTCAAGAGCATCACACAAGGCTTCTAAATCGACATTTGTTCCCCGACCAACATTTAGGAAAATAGCATTTTCTTTCATTAAATCAAATTTTTCTTGATTAAATAATTTATAAGTTTCATGGGTCCCAGGGACACTTGAAGCAATAATATCAGCTCTCGGTAAAACTTTGTCTAGGTCAGTTTCGGCATAGACTTCATCAGCAAATTCTTCATCACCATAAACAGTTCGTTTGACTGCAATGACATGACCTCCCAAAGCTTGAATCTTTTGTGCAAAGTGACTTCCAATATCACCTAAACCATGAACCAATACTGTTGAGCCATAAATAGATTGAATCTGACCAATATTTTCCCAGATTTCTTTTTCTTGTTGTTTTTGATAAAGGTCAAATTTTCTTAGAAGAACGAAAGCCATTGTTAGTAAATGCTCAGAAATCGTAAGTCCATAAGTTCCTGTTGCATTTGTCAAAACTACCTCTTGAGGAAAATTTGCTCCTTGAGTATAACCATTGGTTCCAGCTGATAAAAGTTGGAGCCATTTTAAATTTTTATATTTTGCTAATAAATCAGGCTTTGGCAGACCAACTAATACTTCTGTTTCCAGAAAATCTGATTCTGTCAGCTCTTCTTCTTTTTTAAATTGAAACTGGTAAGCTTTATTTTTCTTGAAAGCCGCTTTTGTTTCATCTGAAAAATTTAACCAAACATTTTCTAAGGCAATTGCTTTTATCATTGGGACTCCTTTGTATAAAATGAATTTTAAAGACTACTTAAAGAGAATAAAGTCAAGCCTTGTTTTCTTTATCTTCTTTCTTTGATTATAGCACTTTGCCTTAATTTTATAAAAAATAGAAGTTTGACAATTCTGAAATTATCAGTCCTAAAATGACATAAAAGAGAATTTCAGCAAAAATTCTCTTTTTATTTTTATTAAGCTCGTACTGTTTTAGCAAGACCTGTTTTTTTATCATAAAGATTAATCAAACCTGAGCCATTTTTACGAATCATATCCCCTGCTTTAACCGCAAAAGGAACATCAATATGTAAAAGGGTCATTGGGTTTGGTGCACGGTCAATATGTTCAGCTGTTTCTGCCAAACGAAGATTTTTGACCATTGTTTCCACGTGGCGGAATCCTGGACCGTAAAATTCAATTTGGTCACCTTCTGTGATAACATTTCTTTGACGAATCGTAGCTACCATTGTTTCAGCATCAAAGTCAACGACTTCTCCGACGAATTTGTACTCAGGAATTTTACGACGAGCCCCAAAGAGTTGTTTATTTTCATCAGGCGTTCCATAATAAAAGCCAGTGTCTAATTCACGTTGAGCTACTTTCCATAATTCATCAACTAAGGCTGGTTTTATTTCTTCAAAACGTTCTGGTGATTCCAAATAGGCATCAATAGCTGCTTTATAAACGTTAGAAACTGTTGAAACATAGTGAATTGATTTCATTCTTCCTTCGATTTTGAGGGAATTAACTCCATTTTCAATCATATCAGGAATATGTTCAATCATTGACATATCAACGGCTGACATTGAAAATTCTTCAGTGACTTCACCGGTAATCGATTTTCTCTCGCCAGCAAATGGCATATCATATAAATCATATTTCCAACGGCAAGATTGTGAACATCCACCGCGGTTAGCATCACGCATACTCATATAATTTGACAAGACACAACGTCCTGAGTATGAAATACACATGGCTCCGTGAACAAAAGCTTCAATTTCAACATCAGTATGTTGACGAATTTCTCTTAACTCTTCTACAGAAACTTCACGCGCTAAAACTACGCGTTCAAGTCCTAAATTTTTCCAGAATTCTAAGGTTTCATAGTTAGTAGCAGACGCTTGTGTTGACAAGTGAATGGCCAAACCTGGTGCTTCAGCAGCGCAGATGGCAATCAAAGCAGGGTCAGAAACGATAACCGCTGAAATTCCTAAATCACGTAATGTACGGAACCATTCGCCCGCCCCTTTTTCATTCCCTTCATGTGTCACCATATTGGCTGCTACA
>OAWO01000754.1_pt1 | contig 11168 bp, 19 predicted proteins | sample 1495421 | NCBI WGS metagenome assembly OAWO01 (sample SAMEA2580162, study PRJEB22360) | human gut metagenome | biome: human gut; feature: human-associated habitat; material: faeces | place: Denmark | collected 2008/2010
ACTTCCCACCAATGCCAGGGGCTTTGACATTTCGCATCTCATCGATAGCGGCAGCAGCCACTTCATAGGCCGAAGTGAGCATACGCTGCGTCATAGGCAGGTTCATAATACCACCGTTCTGCAACGCGTCCGTAATCAGCTTACGTGCCCGCTCGATTCCGCGAATCTTATAGGTCTCTTCAAGCTCCAGCTGGCGTTTCACCAGTGCTTCCTCTGGTACTACAACCGTATTTAGGGCGCTAATCATAGGCGCTTAGTCTCCTTGGTTATGTCCGGTACTTCTAACTACTGATTGCGACTTACCCAGAGATTATACATCTCCAGGTAGTTTTTAGCGGCGCGTTCGTCGCCTCGCTCTACTGCTTTCTGCCACATCATGTGGCACCATTCGCTAGGCGTCAATGCACTTACCTCGGTGTTGCTCGTACAGTTCTAAGTACTTGTCGGACTTGGCAATGTCCTGCTCCAGCTTATCCTTGTTCCCGGCTCTCAGCCGGTACTTGAGCCGGTTCCCCAGGCAGTACCCGTAGAACTGCTCTTGTGTCATGCTGCGTGCAATGACCTCTATTGCCTCCAGGTCCGGGAAGAACTGGTAGTGCTGAGGGGAGTTTACTGCGTCAGGCGCTTTCAGAGTACTTTTCGGTAGTCTCGTCGTACTAATCAGTTGGAAGCAGTCAGGGTCCCACGTGTGACCGTTACAGCCCTCCAGTATTAAAAGGCCGTTAAATGTGTCTGTAACAACAAGAGGGTGCCCGTCCGACATGCCCAGTTCGTGGCAGAATTGAGCCCAGTGCGGTTTTCTATGTTGTGCAAGACGCGTAACTACATCACCCACTTTGAATTTACTCATTTAATAGTCTCCCGTGCTTTGCGTCGTGCCCGGGCCTTGCGGGCCTTGAGCTTCTGTGCCTGTGCCAATTCTTCCGGCGTCTTGTGCGTATAGTATAGCATATCAGTGGGTTCACGGTCTAAGTAATCGGCGACCCTACGTAGAGATTCAGCAATAGCCCTAGAAGATTGCATGCTACCAACAATCCAGCGCCCAGCGGCAGATGCCACTTTGCCTTCCCCTCCATTGCACGAGCGATGAAGAGCACCCCGAATACGCCCAGTAATATGATCGTGGTCAACGACAACAGAATCACCAGTTACCCCCTTGATTGTGAAGTCCAAAGGTTTGCCACAAAGGAGGCAGATACCTCCCTGGTCTTTGGCAAGCTTAATCGCCACGGAGCGAATCTGTGCCCGTGTAATCTTTCTTAGGGCCATACCTCAATCTCCCCAACTACATCCAGCATAGCATTGTCGTGAATGAGAGAATCCAAATGCTCAACCGTTCTTCGATGTGTTTTGGGTGCTCGTTCACGCAGCGCATCCAGAATAGTTTCAAGTTCATCGTGTTTCCCCTCGTAGTATAACTCAATCGCCCGCAGGCTCATTTCCTTCGCAGACATCTTCGCCATTGTCTGGGTGCTCCTGTATCCACTGTATATGCTGTTTATGGTACTCGTGCAGCGAATGCACCCAGTCACGTAGACTGGGAGTAGTCAACAGTGACATCAGATACAGATACGCTGAATCTGATTGGGAGCGTCTCAGCCACAGGCATTCTGCCTCTGCGAGTACGTCTTGGTTGTTTCGAGCATAGGCCGCTACAACGAATTCTGCGGCGTCCTGCTCTGAGGTAATAGGGTAGATAGCATCAAAGGCCGTTCGCTTCCCACAGAGCTTCCCATCAAGCAATGTGATGCCTTTGACGTTATCTGCGTCATCCCCTGCTAGCATCTGCCACCAGAAGAACTTGGTGCCGTGTGCTCGCACCGGCATAGCCTGGGTATCATCCCACTTAATCCAGCCGAATGGATTATCCAAGGCAGGCCACACGGTTCCGGTCGGGATATCGAACCGGGCCATAGGGCTTAGCCAGGAATCCTTGTCCTGGGACATCAGGATTCCCCGGTCCCCAAAGGCGTACGAGTCCATGATGAATAGGTCGTCCGCCTCGAAGAAGTTGCTGCTAACCACCTGGATACCCTGTTCAGAATACTGGTCTGGGTTCTCAATCAGGTGCCGCTTCAACGGTGCCTTGAGCGGCAGCTCCTGTCGATTAGCGCGCTCGCCCCTGGTACGGCTTAGCGGTGGGTAGGTGCCAGCGCAGGCACTTAGCACAGCCAGCGGGCGTCAGGTACGCCACTGCTTCTGAGCAACCGACCAGGAACATGTCCTCAAGCACCAGCTGATAGAAGCGGCGTATTGCGGTATCCAAACGTTTCACTGTAGCAGCGGCTTTGTACACGCAAAAGTCCGCGTCATACAGCAGAATCTTCCCAGAGTTCTGTGGAGCTAACTGCTCCCCGAGCTGGGATAAGTCAACCCCGTTGATAATCATTAAACCCCCGTGACCTTTTTGGTCAGACTTCGAGCCCAAGACTCCCAGGCGCATAGAGTCTTGCTACCATTCAGTTTCTCAAACAGCCAGCACAGACACGCAATTGGGATAAGCGGAGAAATCAGAGTAGTGTAGACTAGCTTAGCGAATGCAGTACGCATAATTAGAGCTCCAATTCAGAGAGGACCAGGACAGTGCCGAGCATGTCCCCGATTACTTCCGGCGTACGCAGGCTCTGGTCTACGTCGTAGATGCAGGAACCAATCTCCGCCAGGCCAATACTGAGAGTACCCACGATGCGGATAAGCGCCAGGTCATCGCCCTTCAACTTGTCGGCATGTGCCGCCAGGTCGTTATGCTCTTTGAAGGCAGTTGCGGCCAGCTCCAGGTCCATACCATACAGGGCGGCCAGCTTGTCCAGGGCGGCATAAACGCTGTCCAGGCAGTTGATACGTACACCATACACCGCGGCATCATGTATTGCATTACTCACCACAATAGCCAGATTATTGTACGCGTTCAGTACTTGGTCCATTAATCAAATCCTTTCAGTTTGTGTTTTGAAATGAAATTGTGGGCTTTGGTCTCAGTGGCCGTAGCCTCTGCGCCCAGGGCGTATGCGCGACGGCGGGACTTGGCGCACTGGCGAGTCAGGTGATACCGGTGTGCGCTAATCTCGTTGCCCAGAAGGCTCACCCTGTGTGCGTGTGAGTTAGCCGCCCAGTGCCAGTCGTTTGCTCGCTGCTGCAAACGCTGTGCGCGCATAAGCAGAAACACGGCGTACTGTTCTTTGGCCCATGTGATTATGCGCATTTATACCCCCAGGAAGTTAGCTACTTCATCGCGCTTAGCGCGCAGGTTATCAGCATGAAAAGCGTGCTCCGCTGCCAATTCTTTGCTGTGCTTAGAGGCCTCTACTCTAGCCTCGGATTGGGCGGCCAGACGCACTGCTTCGTCTGCGAACTTAACTGCCAACTGCTCGTTAAACTGTGCTTTGGCATCGGCGCGTTTAGCTTCGGCTGTGTAGGCTGCGCTCAGGAGTTTGATAAGGATATTGATGATGTTCATAAGCTTCCTCTAAGGCCCCTGGCGGGGCCGTATTAGTTTCGGTTAGGGTTTATTATGCTTTAGGTGCAGCAGGTGCTGCTGGAGCTACAGGAGCCGCGGGGGACACTGGCGCAACTGGTGCTGCCGGTGCTGCCGGAGCAGTAGGGGTCGCAGGAGCAGCCGGAGCAGCCGGAGCAGCCGGTGCCTGCATAGCTGCCGGACTCGGAACCGAACCAGCGTTCAGCATAATGTCCAGAGCACTGCCCGGGAAGTCTACGGCTTTGTACATGTCTTCCTGAATCCAGTTCTTGCTCTTACCGTCGTCGAAGGTGCCCTCGATGTGTAGGCTATCCCAGGTCTCTTTGGTTGGGTTGTTCCACAGGAACAGCTTAATCTCAGAGGCATCCAGGGCTGGCATCTTGATAGGCTCGCCGGTGTTTGGGTCGAACTTCGGAATCGGGCGGATACCGGACAGGTCCACGATGTTAGACTTCTTGCCCGCGGCACTGGTGTGCTCATCAATCGGGAAGGTGAAGGCCTGGCCCAGACGCTGTGCCGCATGCTTGATGCTGTTGTCGTAATTGAGCTTGTCGAAGAACTTCTTGAAGCCTGCGCGCTCAAAGTTACTGATAGCCATCGGAAACGGGCGGATACGCTTCACTTCTCCATTAGGGCCGAACACTACAATGCCGATGCGTACGTTAGCCACTGCTGGCTTACCAGTAGGCTTACCGCCCTTAGTCGGCAGGCGCTTACCAATTTCCACGTACTCGGTGAAGTAACCGTAATATTCACCCTTCGGAAGCAGCACGTCCTCATACGCGCCGCCCTGTGCGGTTTCGGTCATATCAACGTCCTGCGTTTCAATCGCAGCAGCTACCAGGGAGTTCAGAGTGTCCAGTGCATTCATAGTCATATAATTACGTCCTCGTTTAGTTTAAATGATATTTACGTGCAGATGCAGGGCTTAGCGTATGGAGGCCACGGAGGCCGCCAGAAACACCAGGATTACGGCTAGCACCGCAGGGCCCCAGAATGGGAGGAGCACCCACAGCCAGGACCAAGCGATGACACCAGTCAGTTTCAGGGTTACAAAGATAAGGCCCAGTACAGAACAGATTCCCATTTTCATTATCACCTCTAGATTATTTAGAACGACCAGCCCACCGGCCGGAATCATCAAGCAGCATGGGGATGATTTGTGGGCATCCATCAGTAATCACCATGCACCCTAGAATCGGCTTGCTTCTTGACAACTTGCCGTAAGCAAATGCCAGACTCTTGTTGTCGATTAAACAACCGCAGTGCGCACCAAAGTACAGGGCAGTGCTGCTAGCGGCATACTGTATATCTAACTTCCCATGGAAGTGTCCAATCACCATGGACTTACGTTCATGGGCTGCGTTGAGCAGCAGGTCCCCAGATACTTGATGTTGGAATCGCACAGTACCCAGCGGAGTATTCAAATCCCAAGCATCGCCCCAACTCCACCCCGGTGCCCCGTGCTCCGGGAACAGGATGTCCCGGTACTTCTTAATGAACTGTACAGGGAGTCCGTGAGCCTTGGCCCGGCGGTAGACAAGGGAGCCGTGATTAGAATCACACAGGAGCATGTTAGGAAATAGGTCGTGCAGTTTCTCCAGGCCGAGCTTGGCCTTCTCTAATTCCACCCCAGCGCTGTCCAACTCCGGACTGCTATCGTGAAAGCTAATAGCGTGCCCATCCGTCTCGTCCCCTATCTGCACCACGATGTCTGGGCAGTATTCGTCCCGAACAGTACGCAAAAAGTCATATGCGTCCGGGTGTGTGTAAGGTTCGTGCAGGTCTCCAATAACCAGTACACGACTGCAGGTTTCAGGTACAAACGTATCCCCAATGTCATCCGTCGGGGAGGGTTGGATTAGTTTCCGAGCCTGCATCAGGGCGTTGTTAGCCTTTGCCTTACTGCCCTTGTTATCCATGAAGATGCTGCGCCAGTAGCGTACAAGCTGGCGGGACACGGGATATTTCCCGTTCGTCATATCCGTGTAGGCAGCAGCAGCCTCTGCGTTGTCTTTGTAGTAACTCAGCACTTCCTCGTGCTGGTCTTTGCTGAATAGTTTAATCAAACTAACTTTAGCCAATGGTTGCCTCTCTTATGTTGTTCCTACTCGTATCACATTAATTCTCGGTAAATCACAGAATCAAGCCCAGGTCAACAAATAATTTTATTTAATTATCTATTTGACTTGGGCCGATTCTCGTGTTACCCTAACCCACTACACCACCCAAGGGTCAACCTATCATCACTCCGCTATAAGTTTGTACTCCCCAGCGAAGAAGGTAATACCGTCTCCAGGCTTCTCTGAGTTACTGTCCGGATTAAGTAGCTCCACCTCCCAGAATTCAGCGTCGTAAGATATCACGCGATGCTGCGTACCAGGTGCAAAGTAAACACGATGCCGAGGGTCGATAGGCTCAGGCCCAAGTTCCAGCATCTCCACAATACTGCCAGGTTTAATATGCATCACGCACCTCCTGTATTTGCGCCCATTTGTTAAGCATACGCAACTCTCTACTGGGAGACACAGGTTTCAACCACACCAGCTCCAGTGGCTCTTCATAATCCACAAAGCCTAAGGCGTTCATGTATCCTGTGTTGAGATTGCAATCGAAGTGGCTTAGCACTTCATCAATTCTGCCGTACCTGGAGAACAGTACATCAATTTCGCAGAGCGGGGATTGAATCTTCACCACCCCGTACAGGCACTCGTCAAAATCCCCCAGCGTTTCGCGGCAGGATGCGGACTGATTGTACGCCATAGTAATGGCCACAGGCTCATCAAACATAGCGTGATAGCTTCGGGCGAACCTCTCCATTACGGAGAATGCCACCTTCTCGTCAGTGCACCCTACTGGTACTATCAGGTCCACGTCCTTCACCGGCAGGCCGAAGTACTCGTCACGAATACAACCCCCGGCGGCGTACACTTGCAGAGCTGTCTCTGCGGTAATGATTAGGTGCACTTTCCGCAGCTGCCGCAGTATCTCTTCTCTGCCAATCATTCGACCTTCTCCTTACTGTACATGCTAGTACCCATCTCAGCCTCTGCTGGGAATGGAACCTCACCAATTATGCCATAGTTAGGCCAGAGCTGGTGGATACGCTTAGGCGCGTCCTCCATGCACTGCTTAACCAGCAGGCTCGCCTCACGTCCAACCTCCGGGTTGGCGCTGTCCAGATACAACGCATCGTGCACGTTCGTAATTAGGCACACCTGATTGTCGAACCAGTCACGAGCCAAGAGTGCACGCAGAACCACACCAGCCGCCACCGCCATCAGGAAGAACGCTTCCCCCTGGCACCAGTAGTTCGCCATCTCAGTTTCCTTGTAGTCCATTACCTTCTGCTTACGCTGCCCAGGCACAACTTCCTTCCACTGCTCCTTCTGGCGGAAGCTGTAGCGGGCACCGGCTGGGCTGGTCCACGTCCCAATGCGGTAGATTCGGTAACTGCCGTCGTCAGCTTGCTCCCGGTACATGCGGCCCTCCGCACTGGTACGCTCTACCTCTTCCTTGACAATAGCGCGGAATCCGATGGTGTCTGGAAACAGCTTCGCCTCGTTATCCAGGAACGACTGCGCATACTCCACTGTACAGCCAGTAGCAAACGCGATCCCTTTAGCCGTAGCCCCGTACTGTGCAGCAAAGCTGGGCGGCTTAATATCAGTACGCTGCTGCTTCCAGTACTTGTAGTCCGGTCCGTCTGGGTTATGGCAGAGGTCGTACATCTCCTCGTACGTCTTACCTTCCTTGAACGCTAGGCGATAGCAGTGCATGTCAGTGCCCGCCTGTAGTAACCTCAATAATTTGCGGTCTCCAGTGTGAACACAAGACATAACCACTTCCAGGGCAGAGTAGTCAACCTCAGTGATACGACCAGCTTCTCCGAAACGAGAGGTGAACATCTGCTTAACCCGGCTTGTGCCATCGCGCGGTAGATTCTGGAGGTTCGGGTTAGAGCCCGACAGTCGCCCGGTGACAGTGGCACAGGTGTTAAGACGGTGGTGGATAATACCTGAACCATCAGGGTTCTGAGGTATGACGTATTGAAGCATGCCCGAGGTCTTTTTAACTGACCCATCTTCGTTGTACTCCGTTCTCAGGTAATAGGTCCCTGTGTCTTTCTCTAGAGCACCTAACTCGTTTACCAATCGGCAGAACTCGAAACCTTGTCGAGCCAGCGCCTCCATTGCGTCAGTGCTGGTGCTGTATACTGGCGTACCGTCCTGCAGGGTGCGTGCCTGCCGGAACTCTCCTCGCTCTGCGTACTTCTCCCGGATAACTTCCGGCAGCTCCTGGATGTTCACTAGGCCCGGGCAGAAGTAGAGGTCATCCTCCCACTTGAGCTTCTCCTCGTCAGTGTCCACTCGGAACACTTTAGGTAGGCCCTTGTTCTTCCCTGCTTTGTAGACTACATAATTGTGAGGTCCAGAGACGTCCGTGCTTTCACATGATACGAATGTTCCCTCAGTACCCTGTACCAGATATGCGTCATACTTTACGTACTGCGGCGGGTCATAGGGAACCTTCTTGCGGTACTTGATAGGCCCGCCGTACACCAGTGCGGACATATGAAAGTCCGAACCGAAGTTGAAATCTAGCGTCTCTGGTAAGTCCTTCGGGATGTACTGCTGCAGCTCCTGCTTAATCTCACGGATGCGCTGCTCCTGTTCCTCCTGGTTCTTGCGCGCAATTGGCATATTAACGAACAGACCGAACCACTCGCAGTATGCCCAAGCCAGCAAGGCATCCATGCGCTCCCACACGTACTGCATCTGATTGCGCTGGGCGAACGTAGCGCACTGGCCGTAGAAGCACAGGGCCGTGTTCGGGATGTCCCCGTTAACCAAGTAGTCGTGCAGCAGGACGGGATCAATCTGGGAGGTTAACACACCCTGCTCCCAGAGGATCTTAACCCCATCTACTTTGTGTGTACCACCATACTTAGGAGCCGTCTCGTCAAGCGACGGATACATGTTCTGAAAGTCCGAGGCGATGTATTCCCCGTGCATTGTGCAGAACACCCTGCCGCCGCGCTTGAGGAAGGCCTCGAATTCCTTACGCGCAAAACTAAGGAACCAGCTAATCTCGTAAGCTGCGTTGTGGGCCACAATCAGCCAGCAGTCGTCCGGGATAGGGCACCAAGCAGCAGCGCCAGCTCTAACAAATTCTTCACGTCCGGCAAATCGCACGCTAGAAACAGCTCCAACGTCGACTGAGCCATCTTGATTTGTTCTGTCGACGCGCCATGCTGACTCAACAACGTAATTATCTGGGCAGTATGGGCTTGCCTTTGAGCCGTAATATTCATTATTCTCTGTCTCCAGGTCAATGTGCATTATGCTAGTTGTCATTGTTTAGCCTCTTATGCGCGCGCTCTACCTCATACACTAGGTAGCCCATTAGGTATGTGAACGGTTCTTGATTATTGGTGTCTATTAGCATCCCCTTATAGTGGCACATATTCATAGCTATGTGTGTGCACTCGTGGGCAATCGTACGCAAACTAGCTCGCGCAGGGAGCCAGATTATCTGCGTATCATTAGCGTACACAACCATACCATTAGCACAGTAGTCGTCGTGGCCTACCCTAACACCGCAATGCTTCTTAGCTAGTCTAGTGCATTCTTCTTCCTCAGAGGTTATGAACATCTCAGTACCGTAGATAGGCACAGTAACCTTGATGTGCTTAGCTTTCATTTCCACTTAGCCCTCCGAGCCTTGTTAATCGCCAAGTGCACAATCAGCTGGCTGCTGTCCAGCGTGAAGCTTTTAAGTGGTGTACCTGCAGATGCAGCATACGCCACTATAACCTTGGCGTCGTCCGTTGTGATATCTTCTGGTTTAAGCATAATCTCCTCCTGTGTATCTACATAGCGCCCTCTAGGAAGGCGCTAGGGAAGTTTCCAAGTTATTCTTGTTTCTCAAACTGTATAGCAACCAGCATGAATATACCGGAAGCACATATCCATGTAGGTTCCGCAGTGAAGATATAGATACAGGTATAGGCTAATGCTAAACCCCAAGCCATACCAGAACATATTTTATTATACATTAACTTGACCTTCTTTTATGTAGTTACTAAGTGTAGTACGGCCTACACCAGTACGTCGAGACGCTTCACTTATGGATAATCCGAGCTGTGTTATGGCCGTGGTCAATACAACTAGACATGGCCTACCGCCCCTTCGTCAAATCGGCAGCGCCCCGGCTCAAATCCCACCTCGAATTGCAGGAGCGACTCTTTACCAGACAGTGCCATCTTGTTCTTCGGAGTACTGATACCACGGACGTTTTGCATGTGCGGCTGCTCGTTTCTGTCCAAGCACCCCATCATAATCGCCAAGTCCAAGGCACCTTGTACGCCAATCTTGCTCTGCTTCATAGCGGTGAGCGGCGGGAACAGCATGTTGTAACCTTCGAGTGAAAGCTGCATAGTGCCTACGATAGCGCAGTCATTCTCGCACCCAAGTATGCGCAGCTCCTGCCATTTAGCTTCGAGGTTCTGGTGCTCGGTCTCCATGGTACCGCCACGGATGTTCGCCACCATGTCGATGATGATTACCGCAGGGCGCATCTCCTCCATGAGCGTGGATATCTGCGCCATAGTCAAGGAGTGCGCAGCCTTAACACGAATCCGGTCAGCCCTGCCTACTTTCTTGAGGTAGGCTGGCACGAACTCTTGCTTACTGTGCCTGTCCTTAATCTCAGCCAGAGTCCAGTGCAGCGCCGCTTGATATACCCGCGGCACTGTGCGCGTCGCCGGACCCTCGTTAACCAGCCAGAGAATCGGGCGGTCCCCGTACACTTCCGGCTGTTGCTGCATCTGCTCAGCAAAATCCACAGCAATAGCAGCAAGCAGGCTAGTTTTACCAGAGTCAACAGGAGCAGCCACGGCGATGCAATCACCACCGCGGAGTCCACGGATGCTGCTAGCGAGTTGCTCGAACACGCCCAGTTTAAGACCGCCGCTCTCGTCAGTCGCGGCAAGTATCTCGTCAACACTTCCGCTCTCCCATTCCAGTAGCGAATCATGAACAGCAGCACCGTCCCCGTACTTGCGCTGGAGGTGCTTCATTTCCAGCAGGTAATCAACTTCCTCCCCATCCTGATAGCGTTGCGTCAGCGCGGCTACCTCCCCGCTGTAGGCCAGCTCGTTCAGGGTCTGGACAATGCCCACCACAGAATCCTTCGGTACGGCCTGTACTCCCCGCATAAGCTCGTCCATGATTACCCGCTCTTCCCGGGATAGGTGCCCCGCCCGGAGGTTGAGCATGCTCTGCATAGCATCCCACTGCACCTCCTGGTGCTCCGGGTACGTGTTCCAGTACAGCCCCACCCAGTCTAGTAGGTTCGCTGTATCTACTGCCAACATAGACTTGGGTATCTGCTCTCGCAGTCGATTCCAGACCTTCTGCGTGCACATTGCACGCACTACTATTAAGTCCAAGTTAATGCCTCCAGAATCTCTTTGATTTCTGCGTCCTTCGGATCCGCAGCGAAGTAATGCTCACGACACTGCATGAACGGGCGCAATGCTCGACGTGCTGCTGCTACCCCGGCGTGCCCAGCAGGGTCATTGTCCAGCATCATAACCACTTCCGGGCGGTTCTGAATCAGCCACGCCCTCAGCGGCGTGGGCAAGCGTGTACCCAGCATAGCTATAGCCTGCACGTTCAACGCACTGTAG
>OAWO01000761.1_pt1 | contig 11145 bp, 28 predicted proteins | sample 1495421 | NCBI WGS metagenome assembly OAWO01 (sample SAMEA2580162, study PRJEB22360) | human gut metagenome | biome: human gut; feature: human-associated habitat; material: faeces | place: Denmark | collected 2008/2010
TCAAGTAATCTAATATAATCACTCGGCTTTAAATCACACAAATCTTTATATTTTTCGCACTGTTCCGGCGTACCAATCCTTACATATCGATAATATTCACAGTGCATGCGATTCAAAAGTTCTTTCATTCTTTCATCTTCTACACTTTCAATAAATTGCATTACATCTGAATTTTCTATAATATTCAATCCCATTTTTGCCTCCATACATTACAACTTATGTAAACCATACTCTTATCGCATCATAATATCCAATAATTGACTATCATTTAACTTCTTATAAATACCAAGAAACTCCACATTACCACTTACCTTCATTTGTCTGTAATTTATCTGTAATGCTGATTCATCTAATGTCCATGTGTTTATTGTGCTATCTCTTTTGTCTCGATATACAATTATGTATTCATATCTAGGATCTAAATCCAGTGTTCCTATCTTCATTATCACTTTACCTCTTTTAAAATTCTTTATGATACTTCACATAACTTCCAAACCACACCATTTGTGGTTCAGTAAGTGTTCCGATATTCTGCATTACCTGTCCTCTATCAGCGAATCCATTAGATTCCATTTCTTTTTTATGCAATTTCTTTTCTTCTTCATTTTTATAATGATACTGTCGAATTTCTTCTATAAATTTATGTAGCATATTTCCGTCAGCATCATATCTATATGTTGAAGTTGTAACTTCCTTAACTAATAACATTTATTATTCCCTCCAATAAGAAATACGAGTTTCAACTTAATCCTCTAAAAATCTGAAATTAAATGGTTTTGAGTGACTAACAAAAACTCTATCTCCTATTTTGTATGAAGAGCTATAGTCCTCCTGCATATCAGTTATTCTAATTGTCCATCCTAAATCATCCACATTTTCAATGATTCCATATTTTTTATATGTATCTCCTGGGTAAAGCTGAATTTCTTTCCCAATATAACTTTCTTTGTTGTATTTCATTTTAAAATCCCCCTCTATACAATCAACTCAATTATATACTGTTCAAATTCCTCGACATCTGCCTGAAATTCTAGTGTTTCTCTGATTATGTATAAAATATTATCGCATTCCTTTGTATCAGCATCTACTCCAAAAATGAGACAATATGAGGTGAATAATGCCCTCAACTGTTCTCTTGCATTAAATTCGCTCCATAATGTATTTGCCGCAAAATCAATTATGTAATTTAAAAATTCTTCTTTGTTCATATCACTTCCTCTATTCCATAAAGTTTCCTTCTATTATAGATAAATTCTCTTAATAAGTTTTCCGTCTGAAATTCTTTGATAAAACCATGCTCCATCAAAATAAATCATTTTATAAATTACTTCTCTCATATTTATCCCTTCATTCAATCAAATTCCCACTTTATTCTACAAAGTATTAGAATCATACATTCTGTACATCGCACCATGTTTTAAAAACATTCCGATATTTTCAATTTCTCTTATAGTTAATTCCTCTCCTTTGTGTCTATCGTCAAGATATACAAAACGCCTCCTTATGATCTCTGTTGACGGTAATGTAGTTTTCATAGTTATGACTCTTATTCCAATTTTTAGCTGCTTCAGAATATTTTCAGCTCCACCATACACAAAATAATTCTGTATTTTCTCTGTTGCATTATCTAAATGAGAATCAGTTAGTGCAACTCCATAAAATAATTTATCTGTCATTTCTCTATATTCAAAATAATTACATGTCATATTATTCCACCTCTTCCTGTCATAAAATTCCGATTTTATTCTTTTTTAATCAATCTTTTCCCACATACAGGACAAAATTTTGCTTTATCCATATCTATTCCAAAATCATAACCACAACAAGAAACCACTCCATCAATTAGATATGCTTCATTTATTTCCTCTATTTCAAATATTTCCTCTTCACAATTAAAACATCTAGGTTCATATTCAAGACCATTTTCAATCTTTTCTAATAAAATCTCTTTTGCTTGTGCCTTACTACATGCTTCTACCTCATACGATTTACTACATTTCTGATAATAATCTACAATATATTTTGCCATATTTTTTCCTTTCTATCTTACTCTTACAGTCATTACTCCGTCATAAAATCCAAAAGCGACAACTTCTTTATCAAGAAGATCTTTTCTAATATGATAGATTTTATATGCTTTCTCTTCTATAATGGTATTAAGTTTATCATTATTAATTATTGTAATTTCATTCCAGTTGTCATACATTTCTAAAAGCTGTTTTAAGCTAACTTTCATATTCTTTCTCCTACAATCCCATCAAATCTTTTGCAACACTAATTCCATAAAATTCTTCAAACCATATCCAAATTTCCTCTCTATGAGTTCCTGCTGCAAATCCATTCCATTCTTCCTCAATACATTCAGTATCAGGGTTCATTGGTATATTCCCAAATTCTAACCATAAGTTTTTAATATATTCTGCGCGCTGAAATTCATAGCTTTCATTTAAACCACGATTAACAATACAAAACAAGTCGGTATCATTCAAAATAAATTTCTTTTCCTTGCAATACTTCATAATTGCATCGTACTGTTTATCATAAAATTCTTCGTCATCTTCAATTTGATCTATTTTCAGCTCTTTTAAATATTCTCTTAATGTCATAACGCTTTCCTTTCTGACCTAAAACGTTTCTTTGCCTGTAATTACAAGTAGTACATTATACAATACTCTGAAATAATCATTATTATATTTATTTTCTGCCATTGCTTTTAAATTGTATAAAGCAGTTTCCAATTCTTCCTTCAGACCCTCCGGCATGTCTAAATTAGATAGTTTAATCAACTGTTCTGCAATATCTTCAATGTTATAATAAGAATTCTCTCTATACTGTTTTAATTCTTCCATAATTTTTCCTCATTCTGTTCTCCCAATGAATCAATCCATTTATAAAAAGCACTTTCAAAAATATCAAAATCAGAAAGAAATTTTTCTAAATGATTGATTTCTACGTCGTATCTTATAACTCCGTTTGTTTCATGTTTCAAAAGGGTTTCTTTCCCATTTGTGTAAAAATCCCATACTCCACAAAATCCACCATTGTATATTCCTATATAATCACACAATCCTTTTCCATGACCCATAAATCCAACATGATGATTAATACCATCTGCATAGAAATTATGATCTCTATATCCCGTTCCATACCCATATTTTCCTGTATTATTAGGAAGTTTTATTCCATTTTTAGCGCATTCGTTTGCAAGCGTAATTAAGTCATGGATCCTTTCTTCAAGTGAAGAAATTTTATTGAGCAGCTCTTCTCTTCTTAAGTTAATTCTTTTTTCCTTTTCTATTTTCGCTGTATTGTCCTGTTCAGCTCTGTTCTTTATAATTGCAATTCTATCTTTTAATTCCATAATCGTTCCATCCTCCATATAAAAGCGTTCTTTCATCTTACTAAATCTGTTTCTATTGCTTTCGCTAAGTCTTCAATATTATTATATTTTCCGTACCTACTGCATTCTTTTAACATATTATCTTTTGTCAACAAATAATCTACAATTTGATAATAAGCAAATTTTCCATTAACATTTACTTTACTAGGAATAATAATATGATAATATCCTTTAGTATTTATATAGAAGTAGAATTTTCCTTCTGCTGGCTTATAATATTTGTTTGGGATATATGATTTTCTATCTCCCAAAATCTTTTTTCTTGTTTCTTCTGTCCTATAATCATAAGGCGATACCATAATATTTCCTCCATACAAAATCGTGCTTTCATTTATTTTCTAATAGCCAATCTTCTATATAAGTGTATTTATTTTTTACCACAGCATTTTCGTTTAATCTATTTACAATATGTAAAAAAGCTTCTTCCATACTTCTATATCTTCTCGCCCACGTTTCAAGAGTTCCAATTTTCTTTCCAGTTAAAGAATATTTATATGGAAGATAATGTTTTTCTTCTCTTTTTAGTGTAAATTCCCACTTCTGATACACCGTTGCTTCAAATGTGTCCGCCTCACCTGGTTTCCATAAGTGTTCTTCTCTTAATGTACGAAGAACATATTCTTTGGTCATCTTCTTCATGGTTAAGCCCTCCTTTGAAGATATTTTTATTTGTTTTATATATCTTCCACTTCTTTAAAATCATTGTCTTTTAGGTATTTTATGTAATCTACAATATCAGATTTTCTTTTAACTTCTATATCATCTGCTTTATAATATCCATAAAAGGGATCGACAAACTGTTTATATGTTTTATTTTCCATATCAATAATAAGGTTATAGTTATTTGCCGCTCCTCCTATCTTTCTCCAATTATTGTCAACCCAAAATAAATGAATTCTCATGCGTACACCTCTTCTTCTATAATCTCCACTACGCCACAAGGGTTTTCAGCGTTGCAATGATATTTTCCACCTGTAAAATAAGCATAACAGTCATTTAAAACAACACCCTTTTCATATCCACTCAAACCATTAATGTCAATCTTGTTCCCATCAAAATCTGTCAATGTATATCTATCAACCTCTTTTCCTTCGCCATACAAAATATAGATTGCTTTGAAATTGCTCAAACCATTCAGGATATCTATTATCTGGCTTTCCGTACATCCTTCTTTTTCAAATTCTTTCCTGAAATATTTTTTATCATCAATTTTAAATGTTACTTTTCTCATAACCACTTATCTCCTTTTGTTTTTTTCATCTATAATACAGAGGCACCAAAACGCCTTGCTAATAAATTCCATTCTATTACAGAAACTTTATTATTCTCTGCAATTCTTATTGCTTCTTCCCATAACTTTCTTCTTAATTTTGAAGCAATTTGTGTAAAACAATTTTTCTTTTGCGAAAACTGAATTACCATATCGGTTAAAAATTTTTCAGCTTCAGAAGAATTGAAAATTTCTTTCCTTATGATTTCTTTTGCTTTTTTAGTTTCACCCTTTTCTATCATCGGTTTTACAATATTTTTCAACTCTAAGTATGTCATGCTCATAATATAATTACCTCCATTTGAAATTATGGACAACATTTTTAGGAACATTATTTTCAGACCATTTAAGCTCCATATTTTCTGTTTCATAAAGGATATCAATTACATTTTCGTCCATATCTTCTATTACAAGTGCAGTAATTTTGTTCTCTCCTAATTTCCATTTTTCTATATAATTAATAACAATGGAATTAAACTCTTGTTCTGTTTTCACTTCTGTTAATAACATATAACCGGGATGACCATTGTATAAATCTAAATAGTCATAGATTGTTTCCAAGTTTGATTTGCTTCTTTTTTCAGTTTCTAATTTATAACCTAAACATTCTTATTTCCCCTCCGTTGATTTTCTACATAAGCCTTTCCCATATCACCAATCAAATTTATTCTATCTCTAACCTCACATGCTTCTTTTTTTGTTTTATATACATCAAAAACATATTTGTGACAATCTTTTGTACCCTGTATCGTTTTTGGTGAAATATCAACTATTACTTTCCAGCTCATATTATTCTCCTCACTTTATTCGTTATTCTAATAAATTAATTTGAAATTATCTTTTTATTCCTACAATCTGATAAATGTTTCTTCTGTTATGTTTCCAGTTAAGTCCAAACCAAATGAGACACTATCAATAATTTTCTTCTTTATACAATCATCTGTAATAATGTGCATTGCGTTTTTCTGTCCTTTTGTCATCTTGTAATACGGCAGCGTAAATTTAAACCTTTTAGAATAACTTTTGATTTTTTCTACTGCATCTTTATACTCTTTCGATTCTTTAAATTCTATTCTATTCATCTTCAGTCCTCCCAACAAAATCATTATTTAATCCACTTGTTTCTGTGATAGTTTCCCCATACTTTCCTGTATTCCCATTCTGTAAGTATAGAAACTCCACCTTTTGTTCTTACAATAAAAAAATCTTTTCCATCTGATTCAAATTTGCTAATAAATTTAAACATCTATTCTTTCTCCTGTTCTTCATTTTCAAACTGTTTCTAAAATCAGCCGATACCCTTTGACAAGTATCAGCCGTAAAATATGTAATATAGGCTATGCTGTTCTTGACGTTCTTCTAGTAGTGCGTTTCTTTCCAATAGTTGGGATATTGATATTCTTTTCAATCACACTAGAAAGAAAATCAAACAATGTATCTTGCCATTTATCAGAAATATTAGTGTTGAAATATGCGCTACCTTTGCAGTTATTAAGCAATATTTCCTCCAGTCTATCTTCTTTCCCTGCGTAGTAAGCATATAATTTGTTGAATACTCTAATTACTTTTGCGCTGTATGCTTTCCCTTCATGGATAGATTTTCCTGCATTCCATTGTAATTTTCCTAAAATCTGAAGGATTCTGTCTAATAATTCCGGATTGCTTCTCGCAAGTCTTAAACCGTCTGAAATGGATGTTAAAAGCCCCACTGGATTCTTAATTGATTTCTGATCACCCTTAATCGCAACATGATTCTTGTCACAAATTTCTTTTAATCTGATATATTCTGGTCTGCCCGCTTCAATAGCTGCGCCATATGAATCTTGCAACGTCATTCTTCCTCTGTCTTTTCCTTGGTCAAGAAATAAGTTGATCGCTCTTTCTTCCGTAATTCCGACCAAAACCTCAACTTGAATCATTCTCATATCTGCCATAGCAGCACCATACAATCTATGCATTCCGTCAATCACGATGAATAGACCATCTTTATATACTACTTTCGGCAGTTCCCACTTGTAAGGATCATAATTCTTTCCAATGTCTTCGGCTCTTCTTACGTTCAACATTCTTTGCCATTCCGGAATATGTACTAAAATAGGATTGACTGAAATGATTGTTTTATCTCCATTTCCACGCTTTGCTTTTGCTTCTTCAACCTTGTCTTCGTTGATCTTAATTTCCGTAACAGTTTCATAGCCTCTCAATGTTCTGAGTGCTGTCAATTTTTCTTCTACTTCCTTCGCTGTCAAATATGCTCTTTTCATCCTTTATTCTCCTTTACTTTCTTTTTAATGCCTATTTGTAAGCACTATAAAAGACATCAGTATAACAACTAATGCCTTCTAACTGTTTACAAATATTCAAATAAATAACTGTGGAAATCTTGCAAGTAGAATTCCAGTCACACCCAAAACAATATGACCTCCCACATCTACTGGATCATTAGAAAATAATTCTCCAACAAAAAACATGCTAAAGATCACAATGATTCCACATAATCTGATTATCATTTCTTTGATTTTCTGTTTTGCTTTCTGTCGTTTCCGCTCTTCTCTTTTCTTGAGCTGTCGAGAGATAATTTCTTTAGTCTGTTCTGTGCTGTAATATTCTTCTTTGTGTAAAATCTTTCCCTTGTACATTGTTGTTACTTCCATTCTTCGATTCTCCTTTTATAAATGCTTAATATTTCCTACTATTTCCCAACTAGATATTGCTTCTATCGTATTCAATTTATTCAGTGGCAGCCGTTCAATGTTTCCATTTCCGGCATTATATGTATATCTGTATTTCCGTGTATCAATAATTGATTCACTGACAACACGTCTTAAAAATCTATTTGTCATAGTTTAGAACACTCCTTATTCAAACGCTTCTTCTTTGCAATTTAATTTAACGTCTGTTAAAACATAACCCCAACTTGTTCCAAAGTGTGTGATTCCCCAAACGTACATATCGAGAGTTTCGTTATAAAACAAAGGATCATCTGTATATTGTTTAATCATTTCCGCTCCCTGATCAGATACGATATAATATTGAAAAATTTCTTGATTATATGATCTCCCCTGCTCTTCATCAAGCTCTTCAATTTGTTCTTGAATAGAATCAATTTCTTCTTGCAGCATTTGTGTTTCTTCTATTTCTTCATCTGTCAAAAATTCCAAACGATTTTCAATATCAGTGATTTCTTCTTTTAGTGCTTCGACTTCTTCAGTATTATCAATAATTCCATTTTCTTGCTCCCAAAATCCAATTTCACAGGTATTTTCCATAATACTATTATTCAGCACGGCATCAAATGCTTTTGCAAATGTTGCATAGTCAAGATACCCTTGCTCTTTTGCGTAGTCGCTTGCTTCATTTCCACAAAATGTTGTTCCGTATAATTTGCTTCTCCTCATAATTTCCACCTTTTAACCTTTCTTTATGTGTCTGTTTTCTTATTCTCTTCTAGTTTCGCTCTTGCTCGTCAGTATCGGACTTTTACCGATAGACTAGAACATCATACAGCACAGCCTGTTTACGGTTTATTCCCTTAATTCACTTGCTGATTTTCCGCTTATAAAAGTTCTGTACTTAAACAGTGTTATCTGCTCGTATAAGCACGCTGTATTTGATTTACAATGTAAAATTTTCAAGGTACTCATAACTTAAAACTATTTTATATAAGTTTTTCGTTACGCTTAATGTATCATAATTTTTTCGTTACGTCAATACTTTTATATTATTTTCATAATTATTTCATTATGTTTAATTATAAAAAAAAGACACTATGCTTTTAACATAATGCCTAATACTTATGACCATCTGAAAATCTAAATTCTGAAATATATTCACATCCTAATATATTAGCTATCTTTTGAAGCTCTTCTTTTGTGAATTTCCCTCTTTTTAATCGTTGTGTCATATTCGGTTGAGATATACCGAATCTGTCCGCAAGCTCTGTTATATTAATACCAGCATGCAACATTGCTGATCTGATCTGCTCGTCTAGTGTTATTATTTTCCTACACCTCCTAGTCTATATTAAATAATTCGTCAAAAGTGATCTTAACATGCGGAAAATGTACAATATATAATTCGCTCTTGTTCTCTTCCGTCACTGTATTAAGTAAGTAATATTCTGGATTTCCTTCGCTGTCATAGTCAAGCGTATATATTTCTACTTGTCTTTTTCTCCAGTCTACAATCCAGTATTCATCAATTTCCTGTTGTCTGTATAATTCCATCTTTTCCGTACGGTCATATTTTTCCGTAGACGGAGAAAGAACCTCCATGACAAAACGTGGAATATCGAAAAACGAATTCCCTTTTTTAGCATGTACACGACAATTTATAGAGGCATCAGGAATAACAATTTTTTCCTCGTCCCCTATAGTCCATTTATATTGAACATTGTCCGGATATACACGACAGATATTTCCTTTTAACTGACTGTATACAGTAGCAACAAAATTTGTGATAATTTCCGAGTGCTCAATATATGCACCTGACATATCTGTTATAATTGCGTTACTCATAAGATCACTTCCTTCCTTTCCTTATTATACTATTTTCCTGCACACAAGGCAAGAAAAACTATTCGGCTGCATTACAGAGCCGGAACGTGTCCGGCTCTTATCTTACGAAAAAGCTTTACTTCTAAGTTCTTTAAGTTCAATTTGCATTTCAAAATCTTTTTTGCAAAGTTCCATATACTTTTTTACATTCGCAACACTCATAGGAAGTTCAAATTTTGTTTTAAATCCGTCCTTCTCAATCTCATAAATAGTTTTGCTGATATACTGTTTTAAAACCAGAAATTGAAATCCATTCTCTTTCATCCATTTTTCAGCTTTTACTTCTACGCTTGATTTTTCTTTTTCCATTTTTTATTCTCTCACTTTCTCCCCGTAGCCGATAGGTCAGCGTTATTTATTAGCTACATAATATCAATCCACTTTTTATCATATCAAAAAGCCATTCATCAAAGTCATGGTATTCTGTTTTATCTACAATATCACGATAAACTTCTTTGAGCTGATCCTCTGTAAATGTTTTATCCATTACTTCCGGAAGTGATTCCCGGTTATCTTCAGAAAAATAATATTTGTTTACCATCGTCTTAATCTCCTTTGCTTATTTGATTATTCACTGTTTTATTTTCATCTATGCAAACCATGTGTGAAAATGTTATGCCTTGCATAGTCAAAATAAAAAACTCTTATTCTCTGGATTTATTGACTCTACCATATTTTATAAGAGATTTATATATCGTTATGTGATTCCGTCCTATTTGCTGATTTTAAAAGGGTGTATCTTATACTCTCCCTGATGGACAGCATTGCCATGCATTTTTTGATAATGGGTACTATAATGCTAACCCGATGCCATATAATTACTTTATTTCGGCTTTTTCTATTTATTCACTTATTACGTTTCAAATCATATGCACTTATTACACTTTGGTAGCCCTCTGATTTTTCACCCGTAGCCCTCATAGATACTCACTTACTTTATTTCATATTTTTCAAGGTGCATTTTTTTGTTGTGGAGCGTTCTGTCGGACTTGACAGATTAATAGAAATGTCCTACAATATATATTGGTTATGTAAGGACGTTCTAAACGTTCCACAAGGGGAAATTAACTCAAATAATCTAAATAGTCTTCATAAGAAATGAATTCTATTAGATTGCCGTCAATACAGATTCTTCCGTCCCATCGGAAAAATTCATAAGCGGATATTGGAGTCATAATATCACCCCCTTATTATGCGGTTCTATTTGCAGATAGAGCCGTATTTTTATGTTCTGATAAAATTAGTTTAAACGATACCGCCACGGGAAGGCTTCAGAACGCTAGTATCATATATTGGGTTCCTAGCGGTTAGTCTTTAACGTGTATTCCACAGCTAACCGCTTTTCGAGATAAAATACTACTTTTCTAATTAGATCGCCAGCCTAACATTTTTCAAATTCTCAGACTATCTTTTTTAGATGTAATGTCCCTTGTTTCTTTATCGTTACTATTAATAATTGCAATAGATTGTTTTATGTCCTGTTTGAGCAGTGGTTATTGTCAATCGTCAATTATTCTTTTCACATCCGCAAGTGTTTGTTGCTTCTGACTGTTTTTCAAGTTGCCTATATTTCTAGCATTCTTTTCCGTGTTCCTTGCCGTGTCAATTCCGGCGGAAAAGTCAAGCGCTATGATATAGAAACTATCATGCGATCTAATATAGAAAAGCTATACTTTTCAAGATGTTTCGTCGTATCTTATTTACGTTACTTTTTACAGAGAAGTAATAACTATCAACTATTTTGCGTGTGCTTCTTTGCTTGTATACAGTGTAAAGAATAATTATCTGTACAACTTTATTAATAAGTGACCGTTGTATATTTTTTCAGTGATAACAACTTTTCACTGACTACACAAATATTTTTATTATCTGTTTTATTATGACCACTGACACGGCAGAAATCTTTTATACAGTTTTAT
>OAWO01000769.1_pt1 | contig 11051 bp, 10 predicted proteins | sample 1495421 | NCBI WGS metagenome assembly OAWO01 (sample SAMEA2580162, study PRJEB22360) | human gut metagenome | biome: human gut; feature: human-associated habitat; material: faeces | place: Denmark | collected 2008/2010
AAGAAAAAAGGAATTCAAACTATTGGTGTTCATCCATAGATATTGAATTCCTTTTGCTGTAGGCATATGAAATACAGAAGGAATGCTGATATTCATCATTTTTTTGTTAAGAAAGGGAGCTTTGTTTACTATCGCAGCTATGCGTACACGATTTCAGCTATGATATTTAAAACAGCTTCTTTCATTCTTTAGGTTGTTTGCAAAAGGGAGACTTCAGCTTCTATTGATAAATACAATAGTGTTGAAGTCTCTCTGTTTTATATTTACTCACAATCGAGAAAGAACCTAAGATATAGCAGCTTTCTTCTTCTATCAGTATGAGCGAAGAGTAACCTATTTCTTTGTTGACAGTTAAACACTTTCCTCTTACAATGAAGCAGATGAAGGGTTGTGAGATTATGAAGGCATTGGCGAGTGATTTTGATGGAACGCTGTATCTGCATGATGCAGCAGAAAGCTATCGTGAAGGGGATATAGCAGGAATCGGGCAGCTGCAGAAGCAGGGCTGTCTGTTCGGTCTTTGTACCGGGCGTCCTTTATGGGGTATTACAGCATTTCTTTCTAAGCGACTGCATCCTGATTTTTATATCGTAAGCAGCGGAGCAATGATACTGGACAGAAATCAAAGGATATTGTTTGAAAGCTGTCTTTTACCTGAAACTGCAAAGCGGCTCAGTATGCTTACGAAAGATGTGGAAAGCACCGCTATTCAGGCTGGCGGGAACATCTATGCATATAAGAAAGCAAGAGCATTTACAGATATTCCAGTCATTCACGATATAGAAGAAATAAAGGGGCAGCAAATACACGGATTATCCTTTCGCATGACAGACGAGGCAGCCGCAGAACAGTTATGCAGTTCTCTTGAAAAGCAATTTCCGGACACCTGTGCCGCATTCCAGAATCAGAATTTCGTTGATGTGGTACCTTACGGCTGTTCCAAGGGAAAGGCGCTCTTGAAGCTGAAAAAGCTTATGAATCTGGACAGCTGCTATGGCATTGGAGATTCCTACAATGATATCCCCATGCTGCAGGATGCAGATGTATCCTTTACCTTTCATGCTTCTCCTAAGAAGGTAAAAGAAGCAGCCGATCACCTGGTGGATTCTGTAGGTGAAGCGATTCGATCCTATATGTTAAGGAAGGAAAATTAAATCCGTTCCTGGTGGTAATAGTTTAATAACCGTAAAAAAGGTTCCTTTAAATTTTAAGGAACCCCCTTTCATATCTTACTCACGTTGCTTCTGTGAGCAGGCTTATGTATTCTTATTATTAGCTCTTTTCTTTCTCCATGCCTGCAAAGGAACATAGATCATCAGAAGAAGCAGTACCGATGGAATCAATATATTCCACGGCTTTGCGAATTTCTCAATATAGCCCTGAAAGAAAATATAGATCACAACAACAGGCAGTATGTAGGAAACATAAAATCTCGCCCACATAGGGAATTGAAAGCCTACACCGCTGTTTGCCTCATCCGTGAAGTTTTTCCAACCCCAACCATAGCGGAAGGTACAAAACAGCAGATACATGAGGGATCCAAGCGGCAGCATATTATTGGATACAATGAAATCCTCCAGATCCTGTATGGTACTTCCATCTCCAAGCGGCTCTATAAAGGAAAGAAGATTGAAGCCGAATGCACAGGGAAGTGATAAAAGCAGAATCAGGATAAAGTTTACACGAACAGCTTTTTTCCTGGACCAGCCGCTGTCCATTGCGAAGGCCACAATATTTTCAAATACCGCAATAATGGTCGTGACAGCTGCAAAAGACATGAACAGAAAGAACAGAAAGCCCCATAACCTTCCACCAGACATGGCATTAAATACATTCGGCAGTGTAACAAACACCAGACCGGGACCGCTGTCTGCTGCAACGTTGAAGGAGAAGCAGGAAGGAAATATAATCAGACCTGCTATAAAGGCCACACAGGTATCCAGAATGCAGACATTAAGACTCTCACCCAGCAAAGAGCGGTCTTTTCCGATATAGCTTCCAAAGATTGCCAGAGCACCGATTCCAAGACTCAGAGTGAAAAACGCCTGTCCCATGGCTGCGAATATGGCGTCCCATAAGCCGTTTGCCATCATTTTCTGAAAATCCGGAATCAGATAGAATTTTAAGCCTTCAACAGCGTTTGGCAGGGTAACTGCCCGAATCACAAGCACGAGCATGACGATAAACAGACAGGACATCATATATTTGGACATCTTTTCCACACCGTTTTGAAGACCTCTGCTGCAAATAAAGAAGCCGATAACCGTAATTGCAATCATCCAGAACAGATTTTGTCCCGGACTGGCAAGCATATTGGAGAAAGCTTCACCCACCTGCTCTGTTCGCAGACCCTCAAAGGTACCACTTGCCATTTTCAAACAGTAATTGATCATCCATCCACCGACTGTTGTATAAAACATCATCAGCAGATAGTTGCCTCCCATACAGACATACTTTATAAGATGCCACTTGGTTCCTTCCGGCTCCAGCAAATCGAAGGACTTCGCTGCGGAGCGCTGGGAGGCACGTCCCACGGAGAATTCCATCACCATAATCGGTAATCCCAGCAGTATCAGGAAAACCAGATAGAGCAGTACAAAGGCTGCTCCTCCATATTGGCCTGTAATATATGGAAACCGCCATACATTGCCAAGACCGACTGCACATCCAGCGGATATCAGAATAAATCCCAGTCTGGATGATAGCTTTTCTCTTGATTTCATATACTTTCTACACACCTTTCCTGTACATTTTATAAGCTGAGATTGGGAAAGTCAATGTAAAAATGAAAGGATTTTCATATACTTACACAAATCCATACATGAGAATTTCTGTTTTCATACTAGCCGCAGGGGCCTCAGCTTAAAGCTTTACACACCCTTCATGACAGCTTCACGAGGTATTCACATAAAAGGTGTAAGATACAGATACAGACAAAGATATGTCTGTTTGCTTAAACGGCGACAGTTTTGTTTCCTCATCCTGATAAATAGCTTTTTCATAATAGCTGTTGCCCTTTCTCTTTCACGAAGATCTCTGCCTTTCCCACAGAGGTCTTTCCTTTTTATATAAGTAATTATCATTTTTTTTAATATATTGCTTCATTTTTTTAGCTATCTTGTTGGTAAGGTAACAATTTTTCATATCAAATTAACGAAAAATTGGTGTAATTATCAATTTTGTGTTATGATATAGGAGAGCTATCATGGGGAGTTGCTCAATATTCAATGGGAGGGTGGGCATGACTGTAACAGATAACGAAATTTATCGTATAATTGTTGATATCATGGATATACAGAATGAACCTGAGAATATATTTGAACTGGATAACTGGATCCGGCAAATTGGTCTTCAGGAAGTATATAAAAAAATCATACAGATTTATTCCATCAATCTTATGTAGAGATTTCCAATGCGGAATCTCTTTTTACTATTGCAATGCGTTTTATATTATGGTTTAATATAGATGCCTTTTTATCAAGAGTTGGGGTAGAGAGTTAGCTCGCTTGATCCCACGCCAACCTGTATGACGCATCATATAAGGTGGTACTGCTAACAGCGATAAGAGAAACAATCACATAACGATTTGCCTTCTCTCACGCTAGGGAAGGCATTTTTCTAATAAGAAGCAAAGGAGATTTGAGAAATGAAAAATTACATTTTTACATCAGAAAGTATTACTGAGGGACATCCGGATAAAATTTGTGACCGCATTGCGGACAGTATTCTGGATGAGGCTCTGCGTCAGGACCCTGCCAGCAAAATGGCTGTGGAGGCAACGATTAAGGATGATTTCGTACTTATTTACGGTGAGGCTAATACCAAGGCAAAGCTGGAGTATGAGGAAATCGCAAAAGAGGTTATTCGGGAAATCGGGTATACGGAGGAGTATGAGGTGCTTGTGAAGGTACGCGAGCAGTCTTCGGAAATCAACCACGCAGTTGTACAGGATGATGGCGAGATCGGTGCGGGAGATCAGGGAATTATGTTCGGATATGCATGCGATGATACAGACAATTACATGCCTGCCGCTATTGAATATGCACATAAGCTGGCAAAACGTCTGAGCGATGTCCGCCGTGGAAATGCATTGCTGCTGCCGGACGGCAAGACACAGGTAAGTGTTGAATATGAAAATGATAAAATCAAGAGGATTGATACGATTGTCGTTTCCACACAGCATGTGGCAGAGGCATCACAGCAGCAGATTGCCGATATCGTTATGAAGGATGTCATAACGCCTGTCATTCCGGATGAGCTGCTGGATGAGGATACCATTTATCTGATCAACCCAAGCGGAAGCTTTGTCATGGGAGGTTCCTTTGGTGACAGCGGTACAACAGGAAGAAAAATCGTTGTGGACAGCTATGGCGGTATGGGAAGAATCGGCGGGGGCTGCTTCTCCAGTAAAGATCCATCCAAGGTTGACCGCAGTGCAGCATATTACTGCCGTTATGTCGCAAAGAATATTGTGGCACATCAGCTGGCAAGTAAATGTGAGGTACAGGTTGCATATGCTATCGGTAAGGTGAAGCCGGTATCCATTATGGTAGACACCTTTGGAACAGGAAACAAAAGTGATGAGGAGATTCTTGATATCATACGCAGCAATTTCAGCTTTGAGGTAAAGGATATCATTGAGGAACTCAAGCTTTGCCGTCCGATTTACAAGGCAACATCCTGCTATGGACATTTCGGCAGAGAAGAATTCAGCTGGGAGAAGATAAAGGATTTGAAGTATTAAAAGCTGACAGTTTCCTTAGAAGAACTTCAAAGGAATAATTGTATATAAAAAAGGTATCGTAAGACATACGGTGGGTAGCATACCGTTTTGTCCTTGCGGATACCTTTTCTTAGTATATAGAACTTGCCACAACGCTTTTTGTATGTTGTCGGCGTTCCATAAGAAACACCTGAATGCTAAGCAAGCCATATGCCGGTTATACAAAGGGATGGGGATTGTATGAAGATGCTATTCTAATGGGCTGTTATTAGGTATATTTCTAATTTTGTAATATTCAGTTTCATAAAAAGCTTGTAAGATGATGTTTAAAAAGCTATAGGAATACATATCGTTTTCTTCTGATCTTTATCTGTTTAATCCTGGCATGTGGGCAGTGATAGGAACGTAGGATCGTGACCTGTTAGAATATCTCAGTTTGTTTTCTAACAGTAATAACAGCCTGTTTACTCAAAGGTTCCTTTCTTCAAAAGCTTTTGATTTTTCATGAGCCAGCGTCCGTTCGCCATTACATCATGAAGCTGCCAGTCATCATCAAACAGCAAGAGATCAGCATTACTTCCCACAGAGATGCAGCCCTTTGCAGGATATAGTCCCAATACACGGGCCGGATTCGCTGTAGAGAAGGATATGCACTCGGTAATTGAAAAATCCTGATTCCGCAGCATTTCCTGTACATTTTGCAGGAGGACAGAAACATCGGAGACACCGATTGCGGTAAGGTTACCGTATTCATCATAGTCTGACCAGCTCCCCTGTCCGTCAGAGCTTACGGTGATTCTTCCATAATCCTTTGGGTTCGCCTGCTTGATCCAGGAAGCACATCCCCCATGCTCCTCACAGGTTATATCTATGGTACCGCCCATATATAAAAGCTGCAGGGCTTTTTGAAACAGCTGTTTATTTCTTGTAACATGGGTCGGGTGAAACATGGTGCAGGGAAGTCCCGTGTTTTTCACGGCTTTCATGACATAGGCAAGGTCGTCAGCTTCATCACCCATATGCAGTGTCATACAACCCGGCTTTCCTGAGAGCATACCGGCTGTCCTGACTTCACTGGCCAGTCTGAGAAATTCCTCAAATGATATATGTGAGCTTCTATGATCACTTAATGCAAGCTTGACACCAAGGATTTCGTCTATAAACAGGATATCTTTTTTTACTGAGCCTGTAATTGTCGTACTCGGATAAGCATAGGAGCCTGTCATGGCGTAGGCGGAGATACCTTCACTGTTAAGAGCTTTGACCTTGGCAATCAAATCCTCAACACTGCGCGTCACACCGTCAGTCCCAAGTAAACCAACCACCGTGGTGATACCTGCCTGTATGAGAGCGGATAACTGGATTTCCGGCGTCCTTGTCGCAAAGCCGCCTTCTCCCCCTCCTCCGCTTACATGAACATGACGGTCAATCAGTCCCGGTGTCAGTTGTTTTCCACTGCCGTCAGTGATTTCCATATAGGGAGCCGTTTCTATGTGAGGTGCTATATGGGCAATGTGTCCTTCTGAAATGAGAATATCCTGTATCCCCAGATCCTGTGGCGCAAATATATGTACATGTTTAATCAGTTGCATATCGTTTCCTCCTATAGGGTTCCCAGGCTTTTTAATATATACAGCCACATCGTCAATGTAAATGCACTTCCAAGCGTCGTCATCATGACAACACTGCTGGACAGCGTTCCCTCATGACCCATATTTCGCGCCATGATATAACAGCTTACCGTCGTGGCAGAGCCAAGCATGACAAGAATTGCCACTAGCTTATCATTTACAAAACCTAAAGAAACTGCAATCGGTAGAAAAATCGCAACAAATAGAATCAGCTTCATGAAGCTACAGATCAGGGCAGGCTTTCGTTTGGCATAGAGATCGTGAAATTCAAAGGAACCTCCCATCGCCATCAGCCCGAGCGGTGTCGCAAGGGCTCCCAGATTATGCAGTGACTTCTGCAGTATGACAGGCTGCGGGATTCGGAGCAGGGACCATAGCATTCCGGCACCAATTCCCAGAATAATCGGATTGCAAAGTATATCTCTACCTGTTTGTAAAATAAGCTCTTTTCGCAATACGCCACGCTTTGGCTTCATGAGCGACAGCACAATGACAGCGATAATATTATATAAAGGAACAGTCGCAACAATCATAAGCGGAGCCATTCCTGAATTTCCATAAATATTTTGAATAAAGGCGATGCCCAGAATTGCGGCACTGCTGCGATAGCTTGCCTGTACAAATTCTCCCTGAATACTTCGATCCTTTAATCGATAGGATACAGCAATCGAAAAGAGTATAGACAGCAGTGTTGCCAGAAAGCAGAAGATGACAAAGGATGTATCCCACGCTTTTCTAAGGTCTGTGGTGCTGATATCCTCAAACAGCAGGACTGGCAATGCTGCAACAAATACAAATTTATTCATTTTTGAAAGGAAGGCTGCATCAAACAGGTGTATTCTTTTAAAGAAGTAACCAAAAATCATTGTTATGAATACCGGAATCGTGGCATTCAGACAAAATATTAAATTTTCCATTATATATCCCTCAGCTTTCTATTATACATCGAAATTTAAAAAAAGGAACGCAAGATTTTATAAGGAGAAGCATTTGGTTTGTGATATACTGAAGGTAAGGATCATGATAAAGTGAACAAATGGAAATGAGGGCTGATTATGTATATGAATGAAGAGCTGATTCAGGAAAAGCTGGAGGAAATGAATGCAACAAAGATTCAGAAGCTGGACTCACAGATGTATCTGGTTAATTTTGATTTGAAGGAGGATATGCGGATATCCTATGTCTTCAATATTACACGGGAAGGGAAGTATTTTCTGCAGAGGATGCGCCCGTATTCCATGGTACATGGCAAGTTCTCCAATGAATATGAGGTGCTGTCCTTCATCAAGCATGATGTTGAGAAGTTCCGAAATGCAGCAAACAGTACCAATTTCATAAAGTTTCTGGAAATTTCCAACAAGGGACTGCAGCTGACGGAGGAAATCGAAAATGCCTTTTTAAATTATAATGTAGACGGAGAAATTCTGGATGAGCTGAATGAAAAAATGGAAGAGGTTTTTGACCAGATTTATCTGCTTTCCGATATTTCAAGAAGAGTGCTACTGCATGAAGATGAGTAGGGATAAGCTGCATCTGCTGGAACTTTCCGGCTTTGAAAGAGAACAGTTTGCCCGCATACCGGACAGCTATATTGTCACATGTGCTGATATAACGAGCGTGAGTGCTGCTATGGTAAAAGAAGCAGATGTCATTATTGGCAGAGTGCCGGTCGAGCTTTTAGGCTATGCACGGAAACTGCGGCTGCTGCAGCTGGATTGTGCTGGCAGTGAGCAGTATACAGCAGATGGTTTGCTTGCGAAGGATTGTCAGCTGTGCAATGCCTCCGGTAGCTTTGGACTGGCGATCAGTGAATATCTGATTTGTACAATTTTAATGCTGATGCGGAATATGAATCTGTATATACGCAATCAGGAGCAGGCGTACTGGCATATGGAAGGACCTGTACAGTCGATTTACGGATCTACGGTTTTGATAGCAGGAACCGGTGATCTGGGACAGGAATTTGCGAAAAGAGTGAAAGCAATGGGGGCACATACCATAGGAATTCGCCGGCGGATACAGGAGAGTGTTCCTTATTTTGATGAACTGCATACTATGGAAGAAATGTGCAATCTGCTTCCGCATGCTGATGTGGTGGTACTGGCACTTCCGAGTACAGAAAGGACTCGCGGATGCTTTGGCAGCAAGCAGCTTGCCTGTATGAAAAAAACTGCGATTCTTGCCAATGTAGGAAGAGGGGATGCTTTGAATACAAATGAACTCCTACAGGCTATTCAGCGTAAACAGCTATCTGGTGCTGTTCTTGATGTATGTGACTGCGAGCCTCTTGCAAGGGAGCATCCGCTTTGGAAGCAGCCGAATGTCATCATCACACCTCATATTTCCGGCACCTTCCAGCTAAAGGAATCCTTTTATCGCTTTACAGAAATTGCACTTTATAACCTGCAGGCATTATTGGAAAACAAGGCACTGAAGAATGTCGTTGACCGAAAGCAGGGATACCGTGTGCATACTGTCGATTATATGGAAAAATAATTCAGCGCTTAAGTTTCGAAGAAGCATTTCTATATTTCGATACACTTGCTGCATGTAAAAAGGGAGAAACAGGTCTATATAAGTTCAGACACAGTTTCATCCCTTTTAGTCGTTAAGAAATGCGTGAGATACGGCTGATCTGTAGGCCTGGCTACAGATAATTAACTGCCAGAATAGCGATACCAAGCACTGTAAGCACAACTCCGGTAGCCTGATTCAGTGTTTTGGCGCTGGCCTTATTGGCAAATCTAGCTGCAATTCTTGCCCAAAGCAGGGTAGAGGCGATGCAGAGAACCAGAGCTGTCATATCCGGCATACCTCCAATGGTAAAGTGATTGACAGCACCGGTAAATGCGGTGAAGGTCATGATAAATACGCTGGTACCAACCGCTGTTTTCAATTCATAGCCAAGTACGCTGGTCAGGATCAGCAGCATCATCATACCGCCGCCTGCTCCGATGAATCCGCAGATAAAGCCGACCATCGCTCCGGACACCATGGATTGCATAAGTCTTTTTTTCGAATCGGTATGCTCCATACTGCTTTTTGTTGTCATCACCGGTCGTACGATGAATTTAATTCCAAGCAGCAGTGTCATAAAGGTGGAGAATCCGCCCATTGCTGTTCCCGGAACCAGACTCGATACATAGCTGCCAACAAGTGTGAAGATAAGTACGAATATCATCATAACAAGACCGTTGCGGATATCCAGATTTCCGTGTCTGCCATATGTATAAGCGGAAACAGCGCTGGCCAGCACATCACTTGCCAGGGCAATTCCCACAGCCATATAGGGTTCCATATGCAGGAACGTAATTAGCATCGGGGATATGACAGCTGCGGCACTCATCCCTGCAAAGCCTGTGCCAAGCCCTGCGCCAATGCCGGCAATGAAGCAGATTACAAAGGTATATAGCATAAACATAACTCCTTTTTTGTTTATAATGTATGAATATTATTATACTCCTGCAAATAAGGGGATGCAAATAATTTTACATCGATTTAAATCTATATGCTTCCTTATGATTCGTGCGACTTTTTTGAAAAAGATAAAACCACCCTTTTTATAGAAGGATGGTTTTATCGTGCTTTTGTAAACAGTTTCCTTTATTTTGATGTATTATTTATTATTGCTTCTATACGATTCTTTAATTCCTCTAAGGTATCACATTCCAAAAGCAGATTGGATACGATATGCAGTTGATCCTCGGTTAATGACTGTAGCCATGCTGTACAGTCTTCCTGAAATTTGGCTTCCATGAGCCTATGTAAGAGTTGTCTCTCTCCTTCAAGCTTACCTTCAATCATACCTTCTGCTCTACCTTCCGCCTTACCTTCTGCTTTCCCTTTTATGATACCTTCTTTCATTCCCTCCTCAAAGCTGTCCTCCAAGCCGTAGCGATAACGTGCCTCTCCCATCTGAATCGCCATTGCGGTTGACCACAGCTCATCATCCTTCTGCATTTCCTCGTACTTGTTCACGAATACCTTCACCAGCCTTTCCTTTGATTCCAGTATATCATTTTTCGCATTGTTTTCAAACAGGAAGCACAGCTGTTCAAAGTCATCCATTTTCTGGATAGCCTTTTTCTTAGCGATTTCATTGATAACAGGCAGATGGACGTAGGTTCTTCTAATCAATGGGTGTTTACTCTCATCTTCCCCCTGCTCATTGCGCATCTGATAGTGATTGATCAGATTTTTATTATTCCATGCGCGTTTTTCAATGAAAATAATCTGATATACCGGCTTTAAATCCTTGTACTTTTCACTGCTATCCAGCTGGTTGTTCAATGCTCTGGCCCCATAAAATTCAAAGCGCATCATTTCCGCTACTCCTGCATAGGTGGTCTGCATTTCCAGATTAAAAAAACGACCTTTCTCATCCTTCACATGAACATCCAAAATAATGCGTTTCTTCCCGATTGTTCCGGGATCCAGATTCGGATTCTGTACAATGCTTTCCTTTACCTTAATTCCGGTAACACGTTCAATAATGGTGTTGCGGGCGTACACAGATCCTTCATCCTCACGTGACAGTGTGTACTTGAAGAATACATCATTACAGTAATCCAATACAGTATTTGCTTTCGTATTTTCCATGACGAAAACCTCCTTCTGTAAGCTCATCATCACTTACATACTTCTATACGTTAAGAAGGTATGAAATTCCTAAAAAATCCACATATTCTTGATTTTTT
>OAWO01000784.1_pt1 | contig 10877 bp, 10 predicted proteins | sample 1495421 | NCBI WGS metagenome assembly OAWO01 (sample SAMEA2580162, study PRJEB22360) | human gut metagenome | biome: human gut; feature: human-associated habitat; material: faeces | place: Denmark | collected 2008/2010
AACTGATCAACTCTTTTCGTCTGAAAGTGCTGATGACCCTCTCCAATCATACAACAGTCGGGAATATAAATATCGCTTCTGAGTTTAAAAACATTGCGACAAACAGCCCGTTGATGAATAGCCTGGCAGACAATGGACAGTTGGTTTACCTGGATCAGCAGGGCAACCGATATCCTCAATTCAATGCCCAATGGTCCGGCTATTATATGGATGATACATTTATCCAACGTATGCGCGAACGTCGGGACCCACGCCTGTTCATCTTCAGCGCACAGACCAACAAAGGAAAGACTGAAGGAAAACCTATCGACGACTTCAGCTCTTACGAAGGAGGAGACCCTGCCGCCCCTTATAGCGATGCTATTATCAAAGTTAGTGAGGGTACCATATCGCCCATCAACGACCGTTTCCGTACAGATCCGATTGTAGAGCCCACCATGCTGATGGGATATGCCGAACTACAACAAATTCTTGCTGAAGCTGTTGTACGGGGATGGATCAGTGGCAATGCACAAACGTATTACGAGAAAGGTATCCGCGCCTCATTCTCTTTCTACGAAACCCATGCAAAAGATTATGCCGGCTATCTGAACGAGAACGCAGTGGCCCAATATCTGAAAGAACCATTGGTTGACTTCACCCAAGCATCGGGTACTGAAGAGCAGATAGAACGCATTATCATGCAGAAATACCTGGTTACATTCTACCAAGGCAACTGGGATTCCTTTTACGAACAACTACGTACCGGCTACCCGGACTTCCGTCGCCCAGCCGGAACAGAAATCCCCAAACGCTGGATGTATCCGCAAGGAGAATATGATAACAACGGTACTAACGTAGAAACGGCTATTACACGCCAATTCGGTGCAGGAAATGACAAAATAAACCAAGCTACCTGGTGGCAAAAAAAATCATAGAATAAAATATATACTCTTAACCCATATTTATAATGAAAAAGATTATTTTAAGCAGCGTATTATTGCTATCCGGCTTCTTTATCCAAGCGCAACAAGCTCCCGATAAAATCAGCTTTAATTCCAATGGTGAATTTAAGATAGCACAATTTACCGATATGCACTTGGGACATGATCAGGAGAAAGACCGAATAGTGGGAGATATGATCAAAGAAGTACTTGATTCTGAAAAGCCTGCCCTCGTGATATTTACAGGAGACAATACTACTATGAATGAAGTCCGGCAAGCTTGGGAAGCCATATCTGCCGAACTGTCGGCCCGCCGGATCCCCTGGACAGCCGTATTGGGAAATCATGATGACGAATATGCCGTAAAGCGTGATGAAATCATTCGTATCATCCGGGAACAACCGTATTGTATGATGAAACAAGTGGCAGAAGGAATAAAAGGAGAAGGTAACCATATTCTCCCTATTTACAGTTCGAAAGACGGAAATAAAACAGCCGCATTGCTTTATTGCCTGGACACAAATGCTTATTCGAAGATAAAAACAGTAAAAGGATATGACTGGATCGGACGATCTCAAATAGACTGGTACTCCCGCGAAAGCCGGAAGTACACAGAACGGAATGAGGGACAACCATTACCTGCATTGACCTTCCTCCATATTCCGCTACCGGAGTACACCCAAGCATGGGAATCGTTCGAAACCAAACGTTACGGAGACCGTAACGAAAAAGAATGCAGTCCCAATATAAACAGCGGTATGTTTGCCAATATGCTGGAATGCGGTGATGTTATGGGTGTTTTTGCCGGACACGACCACGTAAACGATTACATCGCTACTCTCTATAACATCGCTTTAGGATATGGACGAGCTTCGGGCGGAAAAAATACTTACGGAGATAAAACACCAGGCAGTCGTATCATCGTATTGAAAGAAGGTAAACGTGAATTCGATACTTGGCTTCGGGAAAAAGGAAATATGGCAAAACTGAATGTATGTACATATCCCGGCTCTTTTGTAAAAGAGAAATAGAAATCACTTTTATGAGTATTCAAAAAGAAACGGCTATAAAAACTTTTTAGGTGATTTACAGATTATCCCTCCAACCTATAATAAACACTTATCGAATTATAGTTGGAGGGATAAATCTATTTGGTAAAAAGTGAATCGTTACAAAACTCCTTTACTGGACGGCAATTCGAAATGATAGATATCCCTCTTCAACGCCATCTTCAACGCACGGGCCAGCGCTTTGAATATTCCCTCTATCTTGTGATGCTCATTCTGCCCCTCAGCCTTAATATTGAGGTTCATCTTGGCTGCATCACTCAGAGACTTAAAAAAGTGTAAAAACATCTCGGTAGGCATTTCTCCTATCTTTTCACGCTTAAACTCGGCATCCCATACCAACCACGGACGTCCTCCGAAATCCAGGCATACCCTGCAAAGGCAATCATCCATGGGCAAAGCATAACCGTAACGTTCAATTCCTCTTTTACTACCCAGCGCCTGATAGATACACTCACCCAATGCGATAGCCGTATCTTCGATGGTATGATGTTCGTCTACCTCGAGGTCCCCCTTCACCCGGATCGTTAAATCCATACCGGAATGTTTACCAATCTGCTCAAGCATATGGTCAAAGAAACCTAACCCGGTAGAAATGTCACAAGTACCCTTACCATCCAGATTGAGAGCTACTAGGATATCGGTTTCTTTCGTTGTCCTGCGTATTTCTGCTCTCCGCTCTCCTGCAAAAAGGAACTCAGCCACCCGATCCCAATCAGTAGTGGCAAGAGCACAATAAGTTTCCAGTCCCTTTTCTTTCAGCAAATCAATGGATTCCTGAAGGTAAATGGCACGGCAACCTATATTTTTGGCCAATTCTACATCTGTCGGACGATCTCCAATGACAAAGCTGCCCTCCAGATCATATTCCGGATTGGAAATATACTTAGTCAACATTCCTGTACGCGGCTTCCTCGTAGAAGCACAATCTTCGGGCATACTACGATCTATCAGGATATCATCGAACGTAATACCTTCTCCGGCCAGAGTTTTCAACATCAGATTGTGCGCCGGCCAAAAAGTTTCTTCCGGGAAAGAAGAGGTGCCCAAACCATCCTGATTGGTCACCATGACAAACTCAAAATCAAGTTTACTGCGAATAAAGCCCAAATTGCGGAAAACTTTAGGATAGAATTCAAGCTTCTCCAGTGAATCGAGCTGATAGTCGACAGGCGGCTCAATGACAAGCGTGCCATCACGGTCAATAAAAAGTACTTTCTTTTTCATTTTTCCTATTGATATTTTTTCAGTGCTCCAATCAGTTTGGCATTCTCAGCCCGTGTACCTACAGTCACACGAAGGCAGTTGCCACACAATGATATGGAATTTCGATTACGTACAATAATACCCTCTCCCACCAGATAATTATAAATTTTCACAGCATCGGTCACACGTGCCAGAAAGAAGTTGGCATTCGATGGAAATACCTGTAATACCCAAGGCAACTCTACGAAAGCTTCTTCCAGATACCCCCTCTCCTCCTTCAATGTTTTTACCCAGCGTTCTATCTCGTAGTATTTGTGGAGCATTTCTATAGCTTGTTGCTGAGTCAGCTGATTCACATTATACGGATACTTGATTTTATTCAAAACACCGATAATCCCCTCGGAGGCAAAAGCCATCCCCAAACGAATAGCTGCACAACCAAACGCTTTTGAGAAAGTCTGTAAGATAATCAGATTCGGATACTTACCCAACTCTGACAAAAATGAGGGTTCATCGGAAAAATCATTATAAGCCTCGTCCAGAATGACCAATCCTTCGAAATCATTGATCACCTTTATTATCTCAGACCGAAGCAGATCATTTCCCGTCGGATTATTGGGTGAACAAAGGAAAATCATCTTAGTCCGTTCATCCGCAACTGCCAACAACTCATCGGCAGAAAACTGAAAATCATCGTGAAGCAGCACTTTGCGGTATTCCACATCATTGACATCGGCACAAACCTGATACATGCCGTACGTAGGATCGATAGCAACCACATTGTCTCTGCCCGGCTCACAGAAAGCACGAAACACCAAATCAATAGCCTCATCACTGCCATTTCCCAGAAAGATATGGGCAGGAGCTACTTTTTTTATCTTGGACAATTCCAACTTCAGATCCCGTTGCATCGGATCCGGATAGCGATTGTGCGGCAGGTTATACGGGTTTTCGTTAGCATCCAGAAAAACAGATGCTGCCGCCCCACTATATTCATCACGGGCCGAAGAATAGGGTTTTAGTCTCCAGATATTCGGACGGGTTCATTCTTGCAATGTTTTCATTTTCTTATCTCCTCCAATCTAACAGTTACCGCATTTTTATGTGCATCCAGGTGTTCATTGGCAGCCATCACCTCGATAGCCGGGCCAATAGCCGACATTCCACTGGGAAGTATCTCTTGAAAAGTGATCTTACGGATGAAACTGTCCAAGCTCACTCCACTATAGGCTTTGGCATAGCCGTTGGTAGGTAAAGTATGGTTAGTTCCCGAAGCATAATCACCTGCGCTTTCGGGAGAGAAGGCACCCAAAAATACCGAACCGGCATTTACTATCTGTCCGGCTACTTCCATATAGTCCTTCGTCTCAATAATCAGGTGCTCAGGAGCGTAAGCATTGGTAAGTTCCAAAGCTTCCTCCATATCCTTCACCAATATCAACTTACTGCTGGCCAAAGATTTTTCGGCAATATCGCGACGGGTTAGATAGCCTAATTGGCGTTCGACCTCGTAAACGACTTCCGTTTGTAGCTTCTCAGAAGTCGTAACCAGCATCGCCTGGCTATCCACTCCATGTTCCGCCTGAGAAAGAAGATCGGCAGCCACAAACACCGGGTTGGCAGATTCGTCAGCCAGAACCTCTACCTCCGACGGGCCCGCAGGCATATCAATGGCGACATCCCGCAGGCTGACAAGTTGCTTGGCAGCGGTGACATACTGATTGCCGGGACCAAAGATCTTATAAACTTTAGGAATACTCTCTGTCCCGTAAGCCATAGCGGCAATGGCCTGTACTCCGCCTGCCTTGAAGATTTTGCTGACTCCAGCCAGACGAGCGGCAAACAGGATAGCAGGATGTACCTTTCCATTCTTATCAGGCGGTGTACAAAGTACAATCTCTTTACATCCGGCAATCTTAGCAGGTATAGCCAACATAAGCACAGTGGAGAATAGAGGGGCTGTCCCTCCAGGGATATACAATCCGACCTTTTCAATAGCAACAGCTTTTTGCCAGCAAGTAACACCTTCCATCGTGTCCACCTTTTTCCCCTCAAAACGCTGTGCAGAATGAAATGTCTCAATATTACGTTTAGCCAGATAAATAGCTGCCTTCAGTTCGATGGGTACCTCCTTTTCAGCTTCTTCTATTTCCGCAGAAGTAACAGCCAATGAGGTGAGTTCAGCTTTATCAAACACAGCCTCATATTCCATGACCACCCGGTCCCCTCCGGCTCTCACACGGTTAATAATATTGCGTACAGTATCGAAAAGATTTTCTGTCTCAAGCACAGGACGCTTCAAGATCTCATTCCATTGCGACCGGTCCGGATATTTAATCAGTTTCATAATTTTTAATTTAAGAGTTCAACCAACAGATTTTCCTATATAATCATCTTCTCAATAGGCAACACCAAAATACCTTCCGCTCCCAGCGCTTTCAGCTTACCTATGATCTCCCAAAACCGTTTCTCATCGAGCACTGTATGTACAGAGCACCAACCATCTTGTGCCAACGGCATCACAGTAGGACTCTTCATACCCGGTAGCACAGCAATAATATCTTCCAGTTTATCTTTAGGAGCATTCATCAGTACGTACTTTTTATCTTCAGCAGTTTTCACAGCATCCATGCGGAAAAGCAATTCGTCCAATATCGCTTTTTTCTCCTTACTCATATTCTTGTTGCCTATCAGCAAAGCTTCTGATCTCATTACGACCTCCACTTCTTTCAGACGATTGCTGACCAGAGTAGAACCGGAACTGACAATATCGAAAATAGCATCCGCCAATCCGATGCCGGGAGCAACTTCTACAGAACCGGTAATGACATGCACTTCAGCCTTCACCCCGTTACTTTTCATAAAAGCATCTAAAATTCCGGGATAGGAAGTAGCTATCTTCTTTCCGTTAAACCAACTCAAACCGGGATATTCAATGTCTTTGGGCATAGCCAAAGACAAACGGCATTTGCTAAACCCGAGACGCTTAATGATTTCGGCATCTTCCTGCCTCTCTACAAATTCGTTTTCTCCTACTATACCCAGGTCGGCAACTCCTGTAGCTACAGATTGGGGAATATCATCGTCACGGAGAAAAAGTACCTCAACCGGAAAGTTGGACGATTGTACGAGTAAAGTACGTTTGGTTGTGCTCAGTTTGATGTCTGATTCTTCAAGAAGGGCCATCGTTTCTTCAAAAAGACGCCCTTTGGCTTGTACTGCGATTCTTAACATAATTACAATATCTTAATTTACAATTTATAATTCGATATATAGAAAATAAAAAAGGCTCACCTTATCGGTAAGCCTCGTATTCTATCATATATATACACAATACCATCTTGCCCACCGAGTTATTCGATTGAGTAATGATGATGACGATGTGTAATAGTAATGTTCATATCTTTATTGTTTATGCGACAAAAATAAAGTATTAGTTCTGAATCACCAAACAATTATCAGAAATTCTTCTATTTTTCTTTCAAATTAAAGGAAGAATCTCTTCATCTTCTACTTCGCATGACAAAAAATGCATCTCTTCTCTGGCTTTCTCCTTCGGAAAAGTAAAGTAAGTGCAGAGAGCTTCTGTACACAATTCCTCATCTTTATTATAAAGACGTGCCTCAATTATCACAATGTTACGCTTCACTTCTTTAATATGCGCTTTGAGCACTACATGTGAATCATTAGTACTGATCGACTTACGATAACGTGTCTCCATTTTTGATGTCACCCCCGTAGTCTGTAACTTCCGGAGAATAACCCATGCACAGATTTCATCCAAAAGTACGGCCTGGATACCTCCATGTAGCGTATCAATCCATCCCTGGTATTCGGGACGGGGACGCCAGATGCTAATCACTTCATCGTTATCCTCATAAAATTCCATTTTCACACCGGCTTCATTGTTAGGGGCACAACCAAAGCAATTATATCCTTCCATCCCCTTCCACGGGTTAATAATTTTTTTCATACCTTTTTCGTTTTAGAATGCTCAAAGATATAAATCTTTTCGCAAAATGCACCCATCTCACCACCAGAACTTTATCTATAATTCGTTTGTTATACAGATGTTCTATTAAGAAAGGAAAAGTATGAAAACAGTAGTAGACAAAGCCTCTTCAAGGGGTTATTTCAATCATGGTTGGCTGAAAACCCACCATACATTTAGTTTTGCAAACTATTATAACCCGTCAAGAATGCATTTCGGCGTATTGAGGGTACTGAATGATGATAGCGTTGACCCTGAAATGGGATTCGATACACACCCTCACCAGAATATGGAAGTCATTTCTATCCCCCTGAAGGGGACATGGCGACAGCGTAAAAAACACCCGGACAATCACACCCGGCGATATCCAGGTTATGAGTACGGGGAAAGGTATCTTCCACAGTGAATATAATGGAAGTGACAAAGAGCAATTGGAATTTTTGCAAATATGGGTATTCCCGAGAATTGAAAATACAGAGCCGGAATATAACAACTACGATATTCGTCCTTTACTGAAAAGAAACGAACTTGCTCTAATTATTTCACCGGACGGTAAAGTACCCGCTTCCATTAAGCAAGATGCATGGTTTTCTATGGGAACATTTGACGCAGGAAAGAGTTTCGAATACAAGTTGCATCAGGAAGGTAACGGAGTTTATCTTTTTATCATCGAAGGAGATGTGGAAGTTGCAGGCAACCGATTGTCACGACGTGACGGCATCGGTCTTTGGGATACAAAGAGCTTTAAAGTGGAAATAACCCAAGAAGCGACCTTATTGCTAATGGAAGTACCAATGCGATAAAAATGAGTATTCATTTCGCAAAAGAATAAAAGGCTGCCTCCAATAGTGAAGACAGCCCTTTATTTATTGAGAACACTGTATTATCTATTTCTCTTTCCGATAATTTTCAAGTCCTGTTTGCAGGAAATTGATATACTTGGATATATCCTCATCATAAGCATACGACTTGTTCAGCGGATTACCCTCATTGTCTATCAGAACATAGAAAGGCTGGGCATTGGCACCAAACTTCACACGCTGCAGATAACTCCATTTATCACCTACCGTACGCAAAGTGCGTTCTGTACCATTTTCCATGATCTTCACCGGTTCAGTAAGCGGAGTCTTATTGTCAACGTAAAGAGTAATCAGTACGTAGTCATTATTGATGATGCTGCTAACCTTCGGATCGGTCCACACGGCAAGCTCCATTTTACGACAGTTCACACAACCATATCCTGTAAAATCGAGCATTACCGGCTTGTTATGCTGACGGGCATATTCCATACCTAAATCATAATCATCGAACTTGGCATGTACCTCATTGGTATAAAGATTAAAATCCTGGGTTTTCATAGGCGGTGCAAAAGCACTAACCGCTTTCAAGGGTGCTCCCCATAAGCCCGGAACCATATAAACAGCAAAAGCTAATGAAACCAGTGCCATGAAGAAACGAGATACACTTACTTTCGTATCATCGTCATCATGAGGAAATTTAATCTTACCCAACAGATAGAAACCAAGCAGAGCAAAAATAACAATCCACAAAGCAAGGAAAGTCTCACGATCCAGAATTCTCCATCCATAAGCCAAATCGGCAACAGACAGGAATTTTAAAGCAAAAGCTAATTCCAGGAAACCCAATGTCACTTTAATCACATTCATCCAACCGCCAGACTTAGGCATTGACTTCAGCCAAGACGGAAATAAAGCGAATAAAGTAAATGGCAGAGCCAATGCAATAGCAAAGCCCAACATACCAATCGCGGGAGCGACTACACTACCTGTAGTAGAAACCTGTACCAACAAAAATCCGATAATAGGACCTGTACAAGAAAAAGATACAAGCGATAATGTAAACGCCATCAAAAAAATACTCAGTAATCCGCTTGTAGCTTCCGCCTTGCTATCCACTGCCGTACTCCATTTTGCGGGAAGTGTCAGTTCGAAAGCTCCGAAGAAAGAAGCAGCAAATACGATCAACATCAGACAGAACAAGATATTGAAAACAGCATTAGTGGAAAGGGCATTCAAAGCACTGGCACCAAATATCAAGGTAATGGCAAGGCCAAGCGCTACATAGATTACCACGATGGATGCCCCATAAGTCCATGCATCCCGGATACCTTTCTTTTTGTCCTTGCTTCGCTTCAGGAAGAAACTTACAGTCATCGGAATGATAGGCCATACACAAGGAGTGAACAAGGCCAGCAAACCTCCTAAAAATCCTGTAATAAAAATATAGATCCATGACATATCTTCCTGAGAGTTTGCCTCACCGAATTTCTTCAAATCATTAATTACAGGCTTCCATAAGTCAACACTGCCTATCGCAGTGGTAACAGTTGTAGCTGTCGGTTCTACAATACTGTCTGTAACAGTGGCGACTGGCTCTTTTACCGGAGTTGCAGGGGTTTCTTTTGCCGAGACTTCGGCAGTAGCAGCGGCTTTACCCGAAAATTTAAAGGGAACTTGTGTAGGAGGCAGACAATTTTCATCGTTGCATGCACCATATTCCAGATACCCTTCTATTGAATAGTCACTGCCGGTAAACTTTATCTTCTGTATAAATTGAGCCGTTTTTTCAAAATAGCGTACTTTCATTTCGAACAGTTTGTCAAAGTCCGAAACTTCTTTTCCCCGAGGGGTTAATTTACCAACAACTTCGGCACCTGACATCTTCTCTACATTAAAAGTAGCGGAGATAGGACCACCATCACCTAAATCGGTAGAATATACATGCCAACCGGCATCGATCGTACCTGTAAAAACGATTTCCGCTTCGGCTCCCGACAGGGTTTTCAGCTCCGTTTTAAACTTCACAGGCTCTTGTATCTGTGCCTGCGCCGTAAATACGACCAGCAACAAAAGCAGAAAAAAGGATAATTTCTTCATTCTTTAAAATTGTTTATGATGTTTCTAGAAATATAACAGCTATCGGATTTTCCCGGTTTGAGGTTTTGGCTAATCTTAAAAAGCTATTATTTATTTATAACTAAAATTCATAATCTACACAAGCCCGACTTTCTTTTGTCTCTGCCAAAATCTTACCGGCAGCCACATGCTCGGGATGGGTAGCATAGAACTTCACATCATCCAGATTATCAAATTCACTATACAACGCAATATTCCAGGTTTCTCCCGGATTCATATTCAATCCGACTTCAATTTTGCGGATCACAGAGATTTTAGCAGGTAATGCTTCAATAGCCTCCTTAAAACTATTCATCACAACAAGTTTCTCTTCTACAGGAACGTCGTCTCTTAACTTAAATAATACAATGTGTTTTACCATTACGTTGTTATTTTAATTATTTGTTTTTATATTTGTCAGCCAAAGCTGTTTTTTACAGTTGCAAAATTACTCTATTTGTTTCAAATATACACTATAAAAGGATGTTAATAATAGGAATAGCAGGCGGAACAGGCTCGGGAAAGACCACCGTCGTACGGAAAATCATTGAGAGTCTACCAGCTGGTGAAGTAGTATTGCTACCTCAGGATTCATACTATAAAGACAGTAGCCACGTACCGGTTGAAGAACGCCAGAATATCAATTTTGACCATCCCGATGCTTTTGAATGGAGCCTTTTGTCTAAACATGTTGCCCTCCTTAAAGAAGGCAAGTGTATCGAACAACCCACCTATTCTTATTTGACTTGTACCCGCCAACCCGAAACGATCCATA
>OAWO01000804.1_pt1 | contig 10693 bp, 8 predicted proteins | sample 1495421 | NCBI WGS metagenome assembly OAWO01 (sample SAMEA2580162, study PRJEB22360) | human gut metagenome | biome: human gut; feature: human-associated habitat; material: faeces | place: Denmark | collected 2008/2010
AGAGACGGGGATCTGCATGGCAGGTTCCCGTGTTCTTTATGAAAGAAGGCAAAACACAAATGAAGACAATGATAAGAAATGCACGGGTGCTTGTGCATGCACAGCGGTGTGTGAAGGAGGAAGCCGTTCTGATCGAAGATGGCACGATTTTGGATATCGCTTCGGAATGTGAGCTTCCTCATGCCGAGCAGGTTATTGATGCAGAGAGATTGTATCTGGCACCGGGGCTGCTGGATACACATACGCATGGAATCGGCGGCTTCGATTTTAATACGTGTACTGCCCAAGCAATAGAGGAAATCACCGCTTTGGAGCATGCGGAAGGGGTCACCGGTTTTCTGGCAAGTCTGGTTGTGGAGAATCATGCAATGACGATGGAGCGGCTGCAGCTGCTGGATTCGCAGGTAACGGATTCCTTACTCGGTATTCATCTGGAGGGACCATTTCTGAATCCGAAGCAGAAGGCTGTCATGAAGGAAGAATTTCTGCGTTTGCCGGATATTGAAGAATTTCGACAGTTTTTGCGTGTTTCTTCCCATGTTTCCTCAATGACGATAGCACCGGAGCTGCCTGATGCGCAAAGACTGATCAAGGAGGGGACAAGGCAGGGCATTGTCATGAATATCGGACACAGCATGGCAGATGCACAGCAGGTGATGCAGGCTCAGAGAAACGGAGCAAAGGGGATTACCCATCTGTATAATGCGATGAGTCAGCATGAGCACCGTAATCCCGGCGTGGTGACAGGTGCACTGCTTTCCGATCTGATGTGCGAGCTGATTGTGGACGGATTTCATGTACATCCGGATGTCGTACATGCCACCTATCGTGCTTTAGGGGATGATCGCATCATACTCATCAGTGACGCCAATCCATATAAGGCGGTAGCGGATGGAGAATATCCGTTTAGCGGCAAGAATATTGTCATTCAGGATGGAAAAGCTACGGTAAAGGAAACCGGGCGAATTGCAGGAAGCACGCTGGCAATGAATACTGCCCTGCGCAATATGTGCAGATATACCGGTTGCAGTGTGGAAAGTGCGGTGCGTATGGCGGCATATAATCCCGCAAGGCTGTATGGCTGGAAAAAAGGATCAATAGAGCCTGGCTATGATGCGGATTTGATGTTAATGGATGATGCGTTTCATATACACAGGGTCTGGCAAAGGAAATATTTTATGTAGAGGAAGGCAGGGAAAATCGTCTCTTCAACAACAAAAACAGCTTATTTGAGCATATATGCAGACTGCACATTTTCTTAGGATAATGCGTTTTTTATAAATGGTGGCTGCATGTATACATCTATTTCCAATAAGTGCCACATGAATATCTCCTATTATAAACTGAAAAAAACGCTGATACCGTACTTTAACAGGGGAGGTATCAGCTTTTCTGTATGTGAACAGCGTAGCTTGTACACATGTATTGAAGCATAAGGCTTCCAAAGTGTGTTTCTTTATACGAAGAAATGGATGAAAATCAGCTATAAGGTGCGTAAATTTTGAATGATTTTCTCATCTATTAAGCGGTTGTCGTACTGCATTGCAAGTATGATACTGCCTGCATCGGGAGAAAGGATTGGCGCAGTCAGCGTTAATGTTGGTTCGATGGACAAATATTCCTTTAACGGCTCCAGAATATAGCTACCGCTTTTGAATACGCCTCCGCTATAGGAAACAGGGATATTCTTGGAAGTGAAGGGCAGCTGCCGGTAAATCGCCAGATAAATATCAGCAAGCTCTTTTGCGGCTTCCTGAAAAATTTTCATTGCGACAGGATCATTTTGCTTTGCAAGTGTAAACACTGTCTGCGACATCGCGGCAACTCTGGTTCTGTCAAAGTTCCAATTCACAACACAAGTGGTTAGGATATCACTGTCCTCCAGTAGATGATATTGTGTTTTCACAGCTTCATATAATGCAGTTTTTGGTTCTCTGCCATCGCTTTGTTTAGTGAAATGCTGAATCAGCCGACAGGCGATCCAGTAGGCACTGCCTTCATCACCGCCGAAGATATGGTGCCATCCTGCGCTTCTGCACATCTGCCCCTGTTCATTTTTTCCAAGTCCTATGGAACCGGTGCCTGCGATTACATTGATTCCTGCAGCTCCAGCCAGGGATCCTGCCAGTGCGTTTTCCATATCGTTGCCTAGCATGTGCGGTATTTGCGGATAAGCTTTTTTGACAGCCCTTTCGATGGCGGGACTGTCCTTTTCTATATCCCGATATCCTGCACAGGCGATAAACGCAGCGGCGATTTGCTCTACCTTTATCGCACTGCTATTCAGGCAGTCATACAGGCCGTCCTGCATGACTTTGGTGACACCATCCAATCCGCATTGCAGATAATGACAGGTAGGCTGTATGCTTTGCGCCTGTACTCTGCCAAATGCATCACAGATGATGAATTTTGTCTTGGTTCCTCCCCCGTCTACTCCCAGATAATAGTTCATTCTTTCATATCCTTTCGTGCTGTAGAGTTTCGTTCGATGAATTTTGTTGGTAACAGAATATTGAGTATCGTCTCATCATGCTCGTGAATCAGCTGATACAGCCGCTGAACCGAACGTTTTCCGATTTCGTGTGTTGGTACATCCACCGTGGATAACGGTGGAATCATATGTGCAGTGGTGGAAAGATTGTTGAAACCGATGATGGAAATATCTCTTGGACAGCGAATATCCATTTCATACAGCTTTCCAAGGATGACGGATGCGAGTGTATCGCTTCCCGCGAAAATAGCGTCTGGGCGATTCTCCTGCAGCATCAGCTGTTCGGTTTCCTGCACACATTTTTCGATATCCCAATCGCAATCAATCACGATTGAGGGATCATAGGGAATTCCTGCTTTGCGCAGAGATTCACGATATGCGATCATCCGCTTGCTATCTAAAAAGCAGGTATTTGGCGCTCCGCCACCGATATAGGCGATTCTGCGACATCCGCAGGCTAGAAAATGATCCATCACCTGGAAGGTTGCCTCAATATGATCAAATCCGACGTTGTTATAGTCGCAGCAGTATGGATCGATTCCTACGATGTAAGGAATGGATGCTGTTAAAGCTGCGAAGGTATCCTTTGGCAAATCCTCCATTAAAAGCAGTCCATCCAGATTCTGTCTGCACATTTCCGATAAAATAGCGGGATCTTTTAATTCATTGTAATTTTTTATGGAAGAAATTGCCATCCCATATTTCGTGCTTTCCTCCTCCGCGGATGCTAAAATAGAATTGAAAAAGGGATCACCGTATTTCTCTGAAGTAACTGCCATGATACAGCCGATATTGTATTTACTGGTCTTGGCTTTGCTTTTGAAGGTGTAGTTCAGTTCACGGACTGCATCTTCAATTTTTTTTCGTGTAGCCTCTGTCGCTTTGAAGGATTCATCGTTGGATAGGATACGGGATGCAGTGGCAAGGGATACACCAGCCAACTTAGCGACATCGCGAAGTGTTGACATATAACCATCTCCTCTCTGTTTACTAAACATTATAGAACAGAATTAGGAAAAAAGCAAATAATTCAGTAAAAATATTGTCTGTAAGCCTTTACAAACAGAAAGTGTTGCGGTATACTGTGGTTGTAATCAACTAAACAATAAACAAATGTTTAGTAAACAAAGAAAGGAAACTGTTTATGAAAAGGAAATTTGCATTTATTGGAGCCGGTTCTCTTGACTTTACCAGAGGACTGGTAAGGGATATCCTGACATTTGATGCTTTCAGAGACTGTGAAATCATGCTGATGGATATCAACGAAACACGTCTGAAATATGCCAAGGATGGTGTTATGCGCATTGTGGAGGCAGGAAGGTATCCTGCAGTCGTTCATGCGACAACTGATCGCAAAGAGGCTTTAAAGGATGCTGACGGTGTATTGATCACTATTTTGCAGGGAGGTGTTGAAGTCTGGCGGCATGATATCGAAATTCCAAAGAAATATGGAGTTGATATCTGTGTCGGAGATACACGCGGGCCATCTGGCATCTTTCGGTTTTTGCGTACGGCACCGGTTCTACTGGATATCATTCGTGATGTGGAGGTGCTTTGTCCGAATGCCATTGTTTTGAATTATACAAACCCTATGGCAATGCTGGTCAGCTATCTGCAAACGCAGACAGAAGTTAATGTCACTGGCTTGTGCCACAGTGTACAGGGAACAGCAGAAATGCTGGCAAACTGGATTGGAGCTGATCCAAAGGAGATTTCCTATACCTGTGCCGGTATCAATCATCAGGCCTTCTATCTAAATTACGAATGGAAGGGGAAAGATGCCTATCCGCTGATTCAGAATGCTATTCAGCGAGAAGAGGTTGCCAATGAGGAAATGGTTCGAATCGAGATGTACCGGCATCTGGGGTATTTTCCAACCGAATCCAGTGGGCACAATTCCGAATATAATCCTTGGTTCCGCAAACGCAAGGATCTGATTGAAACCTACTGTACGCATGGAACCGGCTGGAATCCGGGAGCATATGCCTATATTCTGGATGAATATCTGGAACGTGAGGATACCTGGGAACAGGAGTACCGTGATTGGGTGAATCAAGGAGACATTGATTTGAAACGGGGAGAGGAATATGCATCCAATATCTTCAATGCCATCTTCGGAGATCACACACCGTATTTCTTCAACGGCAATTTGCGAAACAAAGGCTATATTCGAAACGTTATGGAGAATGCCTGTGTGGAGGTTCCGGTTGTTGCGACCAGCAAGGGGATTCATTCCATTCAGCAGATTACGCTTCCGGATCATCTGGCTCTGATGGTGGATCATTCTGCTCGCATCGAGGAGCTTGCTGTACAAGGAGCGCTAAACGGCGATTCACAGCTGATCTTTGAGGCGATACTCTTTGATCCATTGACGGCAAGTGTACTGAGTATGCAGGAAATTCACGATATGGTACAGGAAATGCTGCATAAAAACAAAGACTATCTGACATATTTCAAAACACTGGATTTAAAGGATTAAGACGGGAGTAAATCAAAACATTAAAGCAAAGCGAGGAGAAAATCGATGAAAAAATTAGTTTGCTGTGGATTATCAGCGCTGTTAAGTGCAACGATGTTCGGCTGTAGTTCATCTTCCGGGGGATCTGATGGGGATAAGGTGGAATTGACCTTCTGGGGACACCAGAATGAACCATGGGCAGCTTCTTATCAGGAAATTGCCAGAGAATTTGAGGAAAAGAATCCGGATATTCATATCAATTTCGAATTCTTCCCATATGATCAATTTGAATCCAAGGTCCAAACATCCTTGATTTCCAAGGAAGGCGGAGCGGATATTTACGAGCTATGGGGCGGCTGGGGTCTGGATTTCGCCAGTACCGGAGCGCTTGCTGAGATACCGGAAAATCTGTCAAAGACCATTCATGACGATGTGTACCCATCTACGATTGGCGCTTTGGAATATGAAGGCAAGCTGTATGGTCTGCCAATGGAATTCAATATTGAAAATGGTGCTATGCTTGTCAATAAGAAATTGATGAGTGAACATAATTTAAAGACTCCTACCACCTGGAAGGAATTAAGAGAAACAGCGAAAAAAGCTACGAAAAAGGATGGGGACACCATTACAATCAAGGGCTTTGATTTTGTGAATTGGGATTCTGTACCATATATGTTTCTGTCCATGATTCTGTCCACTGGAGGCACCTATCAAAACGAGGACGGTAGCTTCAATCTGCAGACACCACAGGCAAAGGCAGCACTGCAGGAGTTGTATGATATGGTGAAGGTCGATGGTGTCACAACGATGGAAGGTCTTGATGGAGGCGGTGATATGGAAGGATATCAGCAGCTGTATGCAGGAAATGTTGTTATGGTTCCGCGCGGTCCGTGGACAATTGCGGAGGGCATCACCTCCTTCGGCCTGAAATATGGAAAAGATTTTGATTATGTATCTATGCCATGGTTTGGTGATAAGCCGGCATTTGCTGCAGAAACTGGATGGTCTATGGCGGTTAATGGAAACAGCAAACAACAGGAAGCAGCATTCAAATTTCTTGAATATTTCTTCCAGGATGATGTGCTGATGAAACATAATATCGCATGCTCTCAAATTCCTCCGAAAAAATCTGTCGCATCTAATCCGGAATTTATCAAACAGATGCCATATGCCGAACCACTTGTGAAAATTCTTGACAAGTCGCAATTTATTGGTCATTTCAATACAGATCAGTTTAAGGAAAAGGTGAATGCAACCTTCCAAAAGCTGGTACGCGGTGATATTAAAAATGTTGATCAGGCACTAATTACTATGGAGAAGGAATTAAACGGTATTATAAAAAAATAATGCCAGTATAGGGAAGAGGACATCACTCTTCCCTAATCTAAAAGAAGGTGAACCCATTGAAAAACAAAAAATTCGTTCTCATCGTCCTGATTCCAATCTTTCTCCATCTTATGATTTTTATGATTGGTCCCATTATCGGAGGTCTTGCGATATCATTCTTTAATTATAATCCTTTACGATCCGATAACCATTTCGTAGGGTTAGATAACTTTGTCCGTCTTGTACAGGATCCAGTATTCTGGAAAGCAACGAAAAACACATTGTTCTTTGTTTTGATTACCGTTGCACTGAATATCGTGATATCCTTGGGAATTGCACAGCTGATCAGTATGTTTAAATCTAACAAGACCCGAAGTCTCTTCCGTATGATTTTCTTCCTGCCATGTGTTGCCCCCCTGGTCGCTTCCAGTGTAGTTTGGGCAAAGAGTATTTTACCTACCACAAACGGACTGGCCAATATGGCATTGCGTACCCTTGGTTTAGCAGAGGTGAATTGGCTTGGAAACCCTGATGTGCTCATGTGGTCCATCATTGTATTCTCTATATGGGCAGATATCGGCTACAACATCATCCTCTTTACGGCAGGTATCGATGGAATCCCTGGTGAATTCTATGAAGCAGCCGATTTGGATGGTGCCAGTGGCTGGCAGAAATTCCGTCATATCACATTGCCTCTTCTGAAGCGAACCTTTACATTTGTGACCATCATGACACTGATTTCTCACTTTCAGGCATTTGCGCAGTTCGCTGTCATGGCAGTTCGTAATGGCCCGCAGAATTCAGGATTGGTTTTGACCAGCTATATTTATAAGACAGCCTTTGAAACTAAGGACATGGGATATGCTTCGGCAATCTCTCTGGCATTGTTCATGATTATTATGGTTGTTTCCCTCATCCAGCAGCGTGCTAATAAGGTAGAATGGGAGTATTGATATGAAAAAACATAAAATGACAAAACAAAAGGCTGTCCGCTATAGTATCTTTATCGGTCTTGCGATCCTTGCAATTTTCTTCATCATGCCGTATTTCTGGATGCTGTCCAATTCTTTCAAAAGCACACAGGAGATTCTGGTTAATCCAAGACATCTTTTGCCGCTGGAGCCAACACTCAGCGGATATGAAAAGGTATTGACACAATCCCCGTTCTTCACCTGGTTTAAAAACAGTGCATTTATTACGGTGACAAATACCGTCATTATTCTATTCACCAGCGCATTGGTAGGCTATGTGTTCTCAAAATTTCAATTCAAACGCAAAAAGCTATTGTTTGCCATCCTGCTTGCCAGTATGATGGTTCCCGCACAGACAACTATGATTCCTTCATTCCTTTTGATCAATTCACTGGGATTGTATAACAGTGCAGGCGCTTTGATTCTACCCTCCTTCGTAAACGCCTTCGGTATATATCTATGCAAGCAGTTTTGTGATGAGATACCAAGAGAGCTTATTGAAAGTGCTAAGCTGGACGGGGCAGGAGATTTCACGATTTTCTGGAAAATCATTATTCCTCAGATACGACCAGCACTTGGTGCATTGGCTATCTTCACATTCCTGAATTACTGGAACGATTATCTGAATCCACTGATTATGCTGAATGAGGTTAAGAAAATGACGTTGCCGTTGGCTTTGTCCTTCTTCGCATCGCAGCATATGGCTGACCTTTCCGCAACAATGGCTGCTTCTGCATTGATTATGGTGCCGGTTACCGTCGTTTTCATGATTTTCCAGAAGCATTTCATCAAGGGTATCGCGATGACAGGTATGAAATAAAGGAGAGCAGATATGGCAAATTTAAGGTTAGAGAATATAAATAAGATATATGATAATAAGGTACAGGCTGTTTTTGATTTCAATCTGGAAATCAAGGATAAGGAATTCATTGTTTTTGTAGGTCCGTCCGGCTGCGGCAAATCCACGACGCTTCGCATGATTGCCGGTCTCGAGGAAATATCCAGCGGCAGTCTGTATATTGATGATGTACTGGAAAATGATGTGCCAAGTAAGGACCGTGATATTGCTATGGTATTTCAATCCTATGCGCTATATCCGCACATGAGTGTCTATGATAATATGGCGTTCGGCATGAAAATCAAAAAGGTGCCAAAGGATGAAATAGATAAGCGTATTCACGAAGCAGCGCGAATTTTGGAAATCGAACCATATCTGAAACGCAAGCCAAAAGCACTATCCGGCGGACAGCGGCAAAGAGTTGCTCTGGGGAGGGCAATTGTCCGCAATGCCAAGGTGTTTTTAATGGATGAGCCGTTATCTAATCTGGATGCCAAGCTGCGCGTGCAGATGCGTTCTGAAATCATAAAGCTGCATGAACGCATCGGAGCGACGACAATTTATGTTACTCATGATCAGACAGAGGCTATGACGATGGCGAGCCGCATTGTTGTTATGAAGGATGGGTATATCCAGCAAATCGGAGCACCGAAGGAAATTTACGAGCATCCGGCTAATATGTTTGTGGCAGGCTTTTTAGGAAGTCCAGCTATGAATTTCATCGAGGGAACGTATAAGGAAGGTATGTTCTGCTTTGATGCACATTCAATTGAAGTAAATAATCTTGCGAAAGAGAGTCTGAAAACCTATGAGAATAAAAGAATTATCATGGGAATCCGTCCGGAAAACATCTACATGGAGGAAATCGTAGCACAGACCTATCCAAAATCTGTCATAGACTATCAGTTGGATGTAAAGGAACTGCTGGGAAATGAATATATACTGCATGGGACGATCGGTAATACGCCGATGGTTGCCAAGGTAAATGCGCGTATGGAGCTGCAGCCGCATCAGATGCTGAAACTGACGATAGATGCGAACCGTATGAATTTCTTTGATCCGGAAACAGAAGAGGCAATTCATTCATGAACGATCTCTATTTATCACAGTTTGACCCGTATGCAGAATGTATAACACCACAGCATCCGATATGCAAACCGAAATTTCCGGTATTCGATATGCATACACATATGGGTAATCTGGTTCCCGGCCTCGGTTATGCGGCACTGTATAATACTGCGGATTATGTCGAAGCTTTGCAGGATGCTGGCGTTGCACATATCGTGAATCTTGATGGTGTCTGGGGAAATGAGCTTGATGCCATGATTCGTAAGACGGAGGGTTTTGAGAATTATATAACTACATTTGTATGGATCGATGTATCCAGAATTGATGATCCGGATTTCAAGCAATGGGTGCGTAATCATTTGATGGAAGCTTATCGGAAGGGAGCACGCGGTATCAAGATGTGGAAGGTCATTTCACTGGAATACAGGGATACGTACGGCAGGTATATTCGAACAGATGATTCGCGTCTGGATGTTGTGTATCAAACAGCAGCGGAACTGCAAATGCCAATTTTAATTCATATTGCGGATCCAGTAGCGTTTTTTAAGCCTGCTGATCGTCATAATGAACGCTTTGAGGAATTGAACTGTCATCCTGACTGGCAGTTTGGCAAACCGGGGCAGTTGTGCTTTGAAGAACTTATGGATATGCAGGATCGTATGGTGGAGAACCACCCGCAAACAACCTTTATAATTGCACATTTCGGCAGCTATGCGGAAAATCTGAAGCATGTTGCACTGCGTCTGGATCGATACGATAATATGTATGTGGATATGGCGGCGCGTGTAGCAGAGCTGGGGAGAGTGCCCTATTCCAGTAAAGCATTCTTTGAAACGTATTCAGAACGCATTGTATTCGGAACGGATTGCTGTCCGCTGGATCTGGGACAGCATTCTATTTATTACCGGTTTCTGGAAACCATGGATGAATATTTTCCATATCAGCCAAATGGCGAGCTTCCGGGACAGGGGAGATGGCGAATCTATGGAATCGGTCTATCGGATGAAATTTTGCGAAAAGTCTATTATCAGAATGCATGTCGTATTATGAATATGGATGAACAGCAGTTTTTGCTACAGAATAAATAAGCCTTGAAAAGCAATGGTTTTCATGTAACTATTGCTTTTTTGTATAGGATTATTACTGTCAAGTAAAGCTTTATTGAAATAGAGATTGTCAAAGCAGCTTTTTATGTTGTTTTCTGTTGTACAGAAATCGGATAATCTCTTCTGTATCATATGAGCTTTGCAGAAAATCATATGTGTGTCATACAAATATCCTTTAAAAAGAATGGTTGCAAAGTGACATTTTAAGCGCTATACTATAGTTGTATTCAAACGTATAACATAATAGATAGTAGAAAGCAGGTTGAAAAACTTGCTTTTTTAGACTATATTCACTAAAAAAATACACTTTATCCTTAATATTTGTCTATTTTTCTTAAATTCATATATGTATACATTTATAAATTAACATTAAGAAGTTGAAAAGCTTCTTTTTTTTACCGAAATTGCATAAAAAAGTATCTTTTTCATACAAAT
>OAWO01000824.1_pt1 | contig 10470 bp, 7 predicted proteins | sample 1495421 | NCBI WGS metagenome assembly OAWO01 (sample SAMEA2580162, study PRJEB22360) | human gut metagenome | biome: human gut; feature: human-associated habitat; material: faeces | place: Denmark | collected 2008/2010
CCGATAACCTGCTGATTACAAATCAGCTGCTCTGCCAATTGAGCCACATCGGCATTTAAGTGGATGGAGAAGGATTCGAACCTTCGAAGGCGGTGCCAACAGATTTACAGTCTGCCCCCTTTGGCCACTCGGGAATCCATCCGTGAACAACAAATATATTATACATAACATTTGATAAAATTGCAAGCTTTTTCTCAAAAAAAATAATAATTCCCACAGCATCAGCATTTTTGGTAAAATACTGGACTTACCAAAGGAAATCTGCTATTATGAGTACGGTTGGATATAAAGGACACGGTTTTTCCGTATCCTAATACAGGTTAGGAGGATTTTATCATGTTAGTAAACGCAACAGAAATGCTGAAAAAAGCAAAAGCAGGCCATTATGCAGTTGGTCAGTTCAACATCAACAACCTTGAGTGGACAAAAGCTATCCTTCAGACAGCTCAGGAGCTCAACTCTCCTGTAATCCTTGGTGTTTCCGAGGGTGCCGGTAAATACATGACAGGTTATAAGACTGTTGTAGGTATGGTTAACGGTATGATGGAAGAGCTGAACATCACTGTTCCGGTTGCTCTTCATCTTGACCACGGCAGCTATGATGGATGCCTGAAATGTGTTGAGGCTGGTTTCTCTTCCATTATGTTCGACGGATCTCATTATCCGATCGATGAGAACGTAGCTAAGACTAAAGAGCTGGTTAAGATCGTTGCTGAGCACAACATGTCTCTTGAGGCAGAGGTTGGTTCCATCGGTGGCGAGGAAGATGGTGTTGTTGGTATGGGCGAGTGCGCTGATCCTGAGGAGTGCAAGAGAGTTGCAGATCTCGGAATCAACTTCCTTGCAGCTGGTATCGGTAACATTCACGGAAAATATCCGGCTAACTGGCAGGGCTTAAGCTTTGAGACTCTGGATGCTATTCAGAAACTGACAGGAGATATGCCGCTTGTTCTTCACGGTGGTACAGGTATCCCGGCAGACATGATCAAGAAAGCGATCAGCCTTGGCGTTTCCAAGATCAATGTAAATACAGAGTGCCAGCTTGCATTTGCTGAAGCTACACGTAAATACATTGAAGAGGGTAAAGATCAGCAGGGTAAAGGATATGACCCACGTAAGCTTCTTGCACCTGGAGCAGAAGCGATCAAAGCTACTGTTAAAGAGAAAATGGAGCTTTTCGGATCTGTCAATAAAGCATGATGAATCGAAAATAATATATGGAAGAAGCCGGAATGGGAGCAAGCCTGTTCCGGCTTCTTTTTTCATGGTAAAATATCAATATTTTTACTATATAAAAAAATCAACATGTTTCTTGATTTTTTTATATAGTGAAAATGACCTCTTCGATTTACAATAATATCAAGTTAATCGAGAAGCTGATTTGAAGCTTATCGGTCAGGAATATGCGAAATGGACGTTTTAAGCATATCCGCGAAACAAATTGAATATCATATAAGGTAAAGGAGAGGTACGATTATGAGAATGAAAAAAGCAACAGCATTTGGTCTTGCAGCTTTGATGGCAGCTACCATGATCCCGGCAGTTCCTGCTATGGCAAAAGGGGATGACAGTGAAGGCTCTGTTTATTATCTGAATTTTAAACCGGAGCAGGCAGATCAGTGGTCAGACCTGGCAAAGAAATACACCGATGAGACTGGTGTACCGGTTACCGTTGTTACAGCTGCTTCCGGAACTTATGAGTCTACTCTGAAATCAGAGATGGCCAAGGATGAGGTTCCGACACTGTTCCAGGTTAACGGACCGGTTGGACTTGCATCCTGGAAGGATTATTGCTATGACCTGAAAGACAGCGATGTTTACAAAAATGTGGAGAGTGACGATTTCGTACTGAAGGAGGACAGCGGTGCAGTTGACGGTATCGCCTATGTAATTGAAACATATGGAATTATTTACAACAAAGCGCTTCTTAAGAAATACTGTGAGATGGATGGCGCTGTGATCAAGTCTGCAGATGAGATCAACAATTTTGAGACATTAAAGAAGGTTGCAGATGATATCCAGGCTAAGAAAGATGACCTTGGAGTTGACGGTGCATTTACTTCCGCAGGCTTTGATTCTTCCAGTGACTGGCGCTTCAAGACACACCTTGCAAACCTTCCAATCTATTATGAGTACAAAGAAGACGGAATCACATCCACAGATGCGATCAAAGGGACCTATCTTGACAACTTCAAGAACCTGTTTGACCTTTATATCACAGATTCTACCTGTGAGCCAAGCCTTCTTTCCAGTAAGACTATCGATGATGCAAATGCTGAATTTGGTCTTGGAGAGGCTGTGTTCTATCAGAATGGAACCTGGGCTTATGATAACATCAAAGATAACGAAGTAGCAGACGAGGATATGGGAATGCTTCCAATCTATATTGGTGTAGATGGTGAAGAGGACCAGGGACTTTGCACAGGCAGTGAGAACTACTGGTGCGTAAACAAAAAAGCAGATGAGAAGGATATCCAGGCAACTCTTGATTTCCTCAGCTGGGTTATCACAAGTGATGAAGGAAGAGAATCTATAAGCCAGGAAATGGGATTTACAACACCATTCAAGACCTTTGATGAGAATTATGAGTCTGCAAATCCGCTTGTAAAAGCAGCCGACGAATATGTAAAAGCTGGTAAAACTCCGGTTTCATGGAACTTTACAACCATGCCTTCTGAAGAGTGGAAAAACCAGGTCGGCAGTGCAATGCTTGAGTATGCACAGGGTACCGGCGAGTGGGATGCTGTGAAAACTGCATTTGTTGACGGATGGGCAAAAGAGTACAAAGCAGCAAATGAAGGCTGATAAGGTATAACTGAAACGTGATCACGAAGGGGTGGGCGGTTTCCGCCTGCCTCTTTTAATGAAGAGAGGATGTGTAAAGTAGGGAAGGATGCATCCTCAGGAGAAAGGAAGAGAAAACATGCAGAATAAGATGATGAAAAAGTATTTTCCGGTTTTTGTCCTGCCTACCCTGCTGGCATTTACCATTGGATTTATCGTTCCCTTTATCATGGGCGTATATCTTTCCTTCTGTAAATTTACCACAGTAACGGATGCAAAATTCGTGGGATTACAGAACTATGTGAAGATTTTTACTGAGGATGGAACCTTTGGACATGCATTATGGTACACCACCGCATTTACGGTTGTATCAGTAGTTCTGATCAATGTGATCGGTTTTGCAGTTGCGTTGCTTCTGACCAAGAAGATCAAAGGAACCAATATATTCCGTACTGTATTTTTTATGCCAAACCTGATCGGTGGAATCATCCTTGGTTATGTATGGCAGCTTCTGTTAAACGGTCTGCTTCTTCAGATCAATAAAACACTTACATATTCTTCTGTTTACGGATTCTGGGGTCTTGTGATCCTGATGTGCTGGCAGCAGATCGGATATATGATGATCATTTACATTGCAGGTATCCAGAATATCCCGGGTGAACTGATCGAGGCTGCACAGATCGATGGTGCGAACAAAGGACAGCTTCTGAAGCATGTGATTATTCCTATGGTCATGCCGTCCATCACCATCTGTACTTTCCTGACACTTACCAACTCCTTCAAGCTTTTTGACCAGAACCTTGCTCTTACAAATGGTGAGCCTTCCAATATGTCAGAAATGCTTGCACTGAATATTTACAATACCTTCTATGGACGTACCGGATGGGAAGGTGTAGGACAGGCGAAGGCCGTGATCTTCTTTATCCTGGTTGGAGCAATTGCCATGATCCAGAATCGTCTCACAAGAAGTAAGGAGGTACAGCAGTAATGAATAAAAAAGTAAAATTCAGCGGTCTGTGGACTGCGATCCTGAGTGTGGTATCTGTTGCTTATATTTTCCCGATTCTTCTGGTTTTGATCAATTCTTTTAAGAAAAAAGCATACATCAGCCGTTATCCTTTTGCAATCCCGACGGATAAAATGTTCGTAGGTCTGGAAAACTATGTAAATGGTCTTACAAAAACCGGATTTTTCCAGGCATTTGGATGGACATTATTTATCACAGTATTTTCGGTTGCGGTAATTCTGCTCTGTACCTCCATGTGTGCCTGGTACATCAACCGTGTTACCAACACGCTGACAAAAACCATGTACATGCTGTGTCTGTTTTCCATGGTCGTACCATTCCAGATGGTAATGTTTACTCTTTCCAAGATCGCAAACATTCTGAAGCTGAATACTCCGTGGGGACTGATCATCATTTATCTTGGATATGGAGCAGGACTTGCGGTATTTATGTTCAGCGGTTTTGTAAAATCCATTCCGATCGAGATCGAGGAAGCTGCCATGATCGATGGCTGTACCCCGATCCAGACATTTTTTAAAGTGGTTCTTCCGGTTATGAAACCGACCTGTGTAACTGTAGCGATCCTGGAAACCATGTGGATCTGGAATGATTATCTTCTTCCATATCTGGTACTTGATATCAAGAAATATAAAACCATTTCCATTGCCATCCAGTATCTGAAGGGCGGTTACGGAACCATTGATATGGGAGCGATGATGGGCGTTCTTGTCCTTTCCATCATTCCGATCATTGCCTTCTATCTTGCATGCCAGAAATATATCATTGAAGGTGTGGTTGCAGGAGCTGTTAAGGGCTGACAAATTAGTTGAATAATGTTAAAATGAAAGAAAAACGGCCTGCTCTGCGTGCTTTTACGTGGATCAGGCCATATTTGGCGAGGTGAGGAATGTACAGAGTTTTGGTGGTAGATGATGAAAAACTGGAACGTGACGGAATCCGCTTTCTTCTGTCTATGGAGGAGGGAGAGTGGGAGATTTATGAGGCGGCTAATGGCAAGCTGGCATTAAATGAGCTGAGAAAGCATCCGGTGGATCTGATGCTGACAGATATCAAAATGCCGCATATGTCTTCATCCTGTTCGCTTTCATCTGGCTGTAAGCCGGCGTTTTGACGGATATCAGGAACTGCCGGAAATCATGGAACAGCTGGAGCAGCAGATGGAAGAAAAATTTTATCATCCGGATATTCATGTCTATACCAGCGAGGAGGACGAGGAAAAAAATACCGGAGAAGAGGAGCAGGATTCCAGGCTCATGGAAAAAATCTCAGAAGATATTTCCAGAAAGGATGTGAAGCAGCTGTGGAGCCATTTCCGCAGCCTGGCATCCAAATATCAGTCCAATACCCAGTTTTCGGCCATGTATGTGAAATTTGTTTTTTCCAATGTGATAAGGGAGCTGTTTCAGGAGAATCGTTTTGCCGGAGAGCACAGGCTGGATCTGGAGGTGGATCATCTGTATGGCTGTTCTACCATTCAGGAGATCATTGAGGTTACAGAAAAAAATATCCGCCAGTACGAGGAGTTCCTAGACCGTTCCATGAGCGAATCCAGAGATGAGGTGGCAGCAGTCAAAAATTATATTTACAATCACTATGCGGAAGATCTGAATCTGGAAACACTGGCAGAAAAGGTATACCTTTCGTCCGGCTATCTCAGCTTTATTTTCAAGAAGGAGACGGGGATGAACCTGAATCGTTTTATCCGTGTGTTCCGCATGGAAAAGGCCAAGGAGCTTCTACGAACTACCAACATGAAAGTAGCCATGGTCAGCGAGCAGGTAGGATTTGCCAATTCTTCGTATTTCTGCCGGAGCTTCCGGGAATATTACGGAAGCAGCCCGGAGTCCTATCGGAAAGGAAACAATGAGGATGAAGAGTCTTCTGAAGAAGTATAATAATATGAAATACCGGTACAAGCTGACAAATCTTCTTGTGGTGGTATCCCTGGTGCCGATGACTGTGTTGGCACTGTATAGTCACAGTCGTATGAGTAGTCTTGTACGGAAAAATGAGATGGAGGATATGTACTCCATTTTGGAGCAGACCAGAGAAAACATTGACGGGCAGATCGAAATTTATGCCAGCCTTTTGAATTATCTTACCTATTCTCCTGAAATCCAGGAGGTGATCTTCAACAAAGATATGGATCGTTATACTGCATATGAACAGTATACGGAAGTTGTGGATCCGCTGTTGACGGTGCCGAAATCCTACCACGAAGCAATTCTGGGGATACATCTTTTTGCAGAAAGCATTCCCGTGCGCCATGAATATACCTTGGCTCCGCTTTCAGAGGTTGATGGGGAATGGTGGAGTGACAAATTAAATAATACCGTGACGGTTCAGTGGATCGTGGACCGGGATAATCGTCAGATCGCGGCAGTCAGGGAAATATATGATGGTAAGATCAGGGAGGCTGTGCTCTGTATTTTGTTGGATTACGGAAAAGTATTCCAGCCTCTGGCTAATATTATTGAACGGAATTCCGGCGGCTTTGTGGTGGATGATCAGCAAAATATCGTCTATCATGGAGAAAATCTGGCGGCCAGTGATATTTCAGCACAGAAAGAAACCGCAAAAAAGCTGGATCGTCTGAGGGAAGAATATACCTATGTCAGCAGCAGCGGACATGAAACAAGATGGACCTATTATTTTTACAAACCTCCGGCTGTGATCGAGAGCTCGGTTTCAAAAGTATTGATCAGTGAGATCCCACTGATCGGCTTCTGTGTTGTGATCATCATTGTGCTTGGAATGACGTTTTCTAAGCTGTTTACCAGAAAGATTGAGCAGCTTACCAGAAATATGGAACAGGTGAACCAGGGAAGCCGTGAAGTTACGGTTTACAGTGATTCTGGAGATGAGGTAGGACAGCTGGTGAGAAGCTTTCACCATATGATGGATGAAATTAATCGACTGATCGAAGAAGTGTATGAAAATAAGATCGCTCTGAAGGAATTTGAACTGAAAGCGCTGACTGCCCAGATCAATCCCCATTTTCTTTATAATTCTCTTTCTATTATAAACTGGATGGCGATTAAGAGCCGTCAGAAGGAGATCAGCCGTGTGACACTGGCATTATCTACATTTTACCGGACAGCGCTCAGTAAGGGAGCAGATATGGTGACTGTGGAAACCTGTATTCGGAATATCGAAGCTTATCTGGAAATCCAGCTGATCATGCATGACAATGATTTTAAGGTGGAGTGGAATATCGATCCGTCTGTGCAGCAGGAGTTGGTTCCGAAGCTTGCCCTGCAGCCCATCGTTGAGAATGCTCTGGAGCATGGCCTGGATGTGAAGGAGGAAGGGGAAAAGCTTCTGAAACTTTATTTCTTTGAAGAGAATGGAGATGTAGTGATCCGGGTTGAAGATAACGGAATAGGGATGGAGCAGGAGCAGGCAGAAAAGCTGCTCACATATCAGGCAAAAGGCTATGGCCTTAAAAATGTCAATGACCGTATGTGCATTTTATATGGAGAGAAATATGCCATCCGGATCCTGAGCAAGGTAGGTGAGGGGACAAGCGTTGATATGAGGATCCCGAAAGAGGTAAAAAAAGATGAGACTTAGTCTGGGAAAAACAGTGGTATTTCTGAGTACGATACTGAGCCTGGCACTTTTGACGGGGTGTTCTTTAGGAACTGCAGAAATGGAAAAAACAGATATAGATGTTCTGTCCGAAAAGAGCAGTAAGAGCTGGGAACAGGCAGAAACCATGCCTCTGGGGAAATATCCGGAGCTTGTAACTTATACTCTGGGACAGATGAAAGGGGCTAATAATTCTAATCTTCCGGACGGGCAGACTTATGAGGACAATGCATATACCCGGTATCTGAAAAAAACACTGAATATTCAGAATAAGAATGTTTTTATGGAGAGTGAGGAGCGGTATGACGAAGCCCTGAACATCCTGGTCAAAGATCGGAATCTTCCGGATATTTTTCTGGTGTCGGACAGGGAAACTCTGGAAGAACTGGTTGAAAATGATCTTATCGAGGATCTGACGGAAGTATATAAAAGCTGCGCTTCCGATAAAATAAAGGAAATGTATGAGAGCTATGGAGAGGAACTTTTGGCATCCGGGACTTTTGACGGAAAACTGTATGCACTTCCGGAGACTGCCATTGATGATGGGCCGCAGCTTTTATGGCTGAGACGTGACTGGATGGAGCAGCTGGGACTGAAAGAACCGAAGACACTGGAAGAGGCTTTTTCAGTGATCCGTGCGTTTCAGGAAAACCGGATGGGTGCAGAGGATGGTGAAGATCCTGTGGGACTTGTCTGTGATCCGGGACTTGTGGGCACGGTCAGCACCAGCTATTCGGTGGACTCTGTGTTTGAAAAGTTCGGGGCATATCCGCAGCAGTGGATTGAAAATGCAGATGGAGAAATTGTCTATGGATCGCTGACGGAGGAGACAAAGGAGGCTCTGGGGTGTCTCAGAGAGCTTTACAGGCAGGGAATACTGGATTCGGATTTTGCTTTACGTGCACAGAATAATATCCGTGATCTTGTGGTGAATGGAAAATGCGGAGCGTTTTTCGGGCTCTGGTGGACTCCGAATAATCCTCTTATGGATGAGTATCGGAAGAATAAAGAGGCAGACTGGGAACCGTATTATCTGACTGCGGATGTAAAGCGGACTGTGGAGGTGTACTCTACGTTTCGAGATAATAAATATGTAGTTGTGCGTAAAGGGTATGAGCATCCGGAGATTGTAATGAAGATTTTGAGTGTGTTGTTTGACCATTCCAGATATGAGGCAGAGGATGCGGATGAGATGAACACTTATTTTGCCTTGAATGTGGATCCTACGGCGCGTCCGCTAATGATCAATGTGGATTATAATGAGGCTACTTATATAGTGACAAAGCATATCCGTGAGGTTCTTTACAGTCCGGGCGATGAGAAGACCAGGGAGGATCTCAGTGCCATTGAGGCGTCTTATTTTGATGCGTGTAAGGAGTATCTTAAGGCGGAGGTGCCTTCGGTAGAGGCCTGGGCGGCGTATAAGTCCAGGATCTCGGCGGTGGGGCTTCTGGTGGATGCGAATTACCGTGCTCCGGAGAAGAAGTATCTGGGGGATGGTGACGGGGAGATTCCTCAGACTTTGCGTTTGCTGGAGAAGAACGCATTTATCCAGATCATTATGGGGAGGATGCCTGTGAGCTCTTTTGACACTTTTGTGGAAGATTGGTATCGTAAGGGTGGAGACAGTCTTACGGAGCGGGTCCGGGAAGGGCTTGTGGACTCGTGAGGCGGATGTATAGAGGGACGCTAGAGGAAGGTGGCATTGGTCCGGGGTGGATGTTGTTGGGATTTTGTGAGGCGGATGTATAGAGGGACGCCAGGGGAAGAAGGCATCGCTCCGGGAGTGGATGCAGTCGTGGATGTTTTTGAGATTTTGAGAGGTGGATGTGGTTGAGGGACGCCAGAGAAAGGTGGCATCGCTCCGGGAGTGGATGCAGTCGGGGATGTTTTTGAGGTTTTGAGAGGTGGATGTGGTTGAGGGACGCCAGAGGAAGGTGGCATCGCTCCAGGCAGGGACTCCGTCGGGGGATACTACTAGGGCTCCGTGAGGCGGCTAAAAGCATTGCGGTAGGGCCAGAACTCGCCTGCGGCTCAGACAGCAGACCCTGCCGCAATAACGCCGTCTCCCGCAGCCCAAGTAGTAATCACCCCTCCTCCGCAGCAGCCCGGCCCGATGCCACCTTCCTCTGGCTGACGCTTCCAACCGACAGGAAAAAAACGGAGCATGGGACGGAAGCGGACTGGGCGTCCTGTCCTGAAATGTCAGACTGGTACAGAATATTCCTATAAGTATCGAAGAATACAGAAACGGGATCGGCCCAGCGTATCACCATAAATATCGAAGAATACAGGAACTAGATCGGCCCAGTGTATCACCATAAATATCGAAGAATACAGGGACCAGATCGGCACAGCGTACCATCATAAATATCGAGGAATACAGGGAGCAGATCGCAGATCGGCACAGCGTACCACCATAAGTACCGAAGAATACAGAAACCAGATCGGCACAACGTTCCACATCCAATACCGAAGCATACAGACAAAAGTCAACAACGCAGTACATACAACAACGCAGAACTCCTTCCGTGCCCAAGAGGGTGGGGGTGCAGGGGGAGGGCCTTCGGGCTACGGAACTCTGAGATGGCCTTCCCCCTGCATATTCCCGCATTGAAAATGCGACCGGCGTAGCGCCATACAGCGAAGAGTCTTATTAAAAAACAACACATATAAAATAATAAACAGGAAGATAATAAACAGGAAGATAATAGCATAATAGATGAATGATAGCAGAAAAGAAATTGTCCTATAAAAATAAACTTCCAGGAAAATCTAAAAAAATTGAAATTTATGGTTGACAAGCATAACTCCCAGTGGTATTATAACTGAGCTGTCGCAAATAATTGTTTTCAAAAAACAAACAATTAAAAAGAATTTCAGAAAAATGAAATTCACAGTTGACAAAAGACAGAAGATATGATAAAGTATCCAAGTCGTCAACGAAACGACAACAAAATCTTAACTCAAAAATGTTTGAAAAAAACTTAAAAAAGTGCTTGACAAACAAAAAGAGATGAGATAAAATAAACGAGCTGTCTGAGAGACAGACGCAACAAACCTTGATA
>OAWO01000826.1_pt1 | contig 10447 bp, 7 predicted proteins | sample 1495421 | NCBI WGS metagenome assembly OAWO01 (sample SAMEA2580162, study PRJEB22360) | human gut metagenome | biome: human gut; feature: human-associated habitat; material: faeces | place: Denmark | collected 2008/2010
ACTTAGTCAAAAGCGGTTGAGTAAAAATTGTGGAATTGTTAAGATAGTATCAATGAAAGTGATTCAGCAAGTCAGCACAGCGCGCAGATATGTATACAGGGAATGACGGATGAATTCACAAATCAGAAAGGGGAAAGGTTATGAAAGAGAAGAAAAATACAAAAGCAAAGAGAGGTTCAGGCGTAAAAAAATGGTCGATACTTACAGCTGTATTTGCGATACTTACAGTTGTTAGCATTGTTGGGACAAACATTGCGTTATCGGCAGGGGCGGGCATACTCACATTCTTTACAGCAATATCTGCCATTGCGTTATCGGCAGGACAGGCAATCAACATTTTCTTAAAGACAGATACTTATAAAATTGTGGATAAAGGGAATGGGAAAGAAGATACCACTTATTTTGAATCAGATTTTGATTCTGTTGAGGAGTTAGAAGAAAACGGAAAGAAAGTCGCAGAACAGTTGCATACAGAAGGATCCGTATTGTTAAAAAATAATGGAGTACTTCCGTTAAAGAAAGATGCGAAAGTAAGTACATTAAGTCATTCCAGCGTTGATATGGTTACATGTGGTACAGGAGCGGCAGATATTGATACATCCAATGCACCAACGTTGAAAGAAGCGTTAGAAAGCAGAGGTGTTTCAGTTAACTCTACATTATGGGATTTCTATACAAAGGGTGCAGGAAAAGAATATGTACGCACACCTGGAAAAGAAGCAAATCAGGAGAATCAGTCAGGACGTGCCGGATGGCATATCAATGAAGTTCCTGCAAGTGCCTATACGAATGAAGTAAAATCTAGTTTTGCACAGTATAAAGATGCTGCGATCGTAACAATTTCACGTATTTCTGGTGAGGGTTCCGATTTGGCTGTTGATGAATTTAAAGATGGAAAGAACGTGTTATCTTTAACAGCAGAAGAACAGGATATGTTAAAGATGGCAAAAAGCAATTTTGAAAACGTAATTGTTTTAATCAACTCTACAAATGCACTGGAATGTGATTTCATTGATAATGAAGAGTATGGCATTGATGCAGTATTATGGATTGGTTATACCGGCGGATGGGGATTGAACGGTGTTGCGGATATTCTGGTAGGAAATGCAAATCCGAGCGGAAGACTGGTTGATACTTACTGTTATGATAATACGACAACTCCGTCTATGGAAAGCATTTACGGAGCAGATTATACAAATTATGATCCAAAAGACGAAGAACACTGGTATAGTGTGGCAAATGGTCAGTTAGATGGAAATCATCACTATATTACATATCAGGAAGGTATCTATGTAGGATATAGATATTATGAAACCCGTTATGAAGATATCGTTATGGGAACTGCCAATGTTGGGGATTATGATTATGCGACGACAGTTGCGTATCCGTTTGGTTATGGTCTCAGTTACACAGAGTTTGAATACTCGGACTTTAAAGCAGAATACAATAAAGATACAGACAGCTTTGATGTAGAAGTAGATGTTACAAATACAGGAGACGTGGCAGGAAAAGAAGTAGTACAGGTTTATTTCCAGTCTCCGTATACAGAATATGATAAAGAAAATGGAATTGAAAAAGCAGCAGTAGAACTGTGTGGATTTGACAAGACGGAAGTTTTGGAACCAGGTGCTTCTGAAACTGTAAAGATCAATGTTCCACGTGAAGAACTGGCATGTTACGATTCCAATAATGCAAAAACATATATTTTAGATGCGGGAGATTACTATCTGACAGCTGCAAAAAATGCACATGATGCGGTTAATAATGTATTAGCTGCAAAAGGTTATACAAAAGCAAATGGTATGACTGAGGATGGAAATACAGAGTTGACATTCCAGTACAACAATAAAGAACTTGATACAAAAACCTATTCTGTGTCCAGCGCGACAGGAGAAAAAATTACAAATCAGTTTGAAAGTGCAGATTTAAGCCAGTATGGTTATGAGATAAATTATCTGTCACGAAGCAACTGGACAGGCACATGGCCGAAAAAAATGGAAATTGAAGCTACAGAAGAGATGTTTAAAGATGGGCTGTATGATTACCAGATATATACAGGAATTGATGGTTCTGAAACAAAGATGCCGACAATGGGAGCTGACAATGGTCTGACACTTGCAATGATGATCGGAAAAGAATATGATGATCCGGCATGGGATGATTTATTGGATCAGGTGACATTTGATGAAATGGCAACATTGATCGGACAGGGATATCACAATACAGCGGTTGTACCAAGTGTGTCAAAACCGGCAACAGTAGATGATAATGGTCCTCAGGGATTCACACAGAATCTGACAGGAGTTTCTGAATGTCATACTGCATATGCAGATGAAAATATCATGGCTGCAACATACAATGTAGAATTGATGGAAGAACTCGGAAAAGCACTTGGAAATGATGTATTGGATTTAGGTGCAACAGGGCTTTACGGACCGGCGATGAATATCCACAGAAATGCATATGCAGGACGTAACTTTGAATATTATTCAGAAGACAGTTTCCTTTCCGGTGCAATTGCAGCAGCAGAAGTGAAAGGAATTCAGTCAAAAGGTGTATATGTATATATCAAACACTTTGCTTTAAATGACAGTGAAACAGCATGTCGTTGTATTTCAACATGGGCAAACGAACAATCTATCCGTGAAGTCTACTTAAAACCATTTGAGATGGCAATTGTAGACGGCGGTGCGATGAATGTAATGAACTCCTTTGCACGACTGGGTGTCGTATGGAGTGGTGCACATGAAGGTCTTATGACTAACGTACTCCGTGGCGAGTGGGGAATGAAAGGATTTGGTCTGACAGACTTTTCCGGAAATGCACAGTTCGAAAGCTATGGACTGTATATGAAGACATTTGATGTCGCAAAAGGATTACTTGCAGGAACAGATTGTTGGGATAGTTCTTCTATGTCATGGACAAATGATCTGAAGAAACTCTACAAGGATGATCCGGATATTGTTCAGGCAATGCGTCAGGCAACACATCGAATTCTCTATACGGTTGCAAATAGTAATGCAATGAACGGATTAAGTGCAAATCAGCAGGTTGTAGCTGTAACTCCATGGTGGCAGACAGCGCTGTATGCGGTATGTACGGTAATGGGAGCAATGACAGTCGTAAGTATTGTTATGATTTTCCGGTGCAGAAAGAAACAGATGGCTGACAAGAAAAATGAAGCATAGAAGTTTATAGGAAGAGGAGGCGAAATGCCTCCTCTTTTTATAATCGACATTCTGTTGCTTTCCTACAGCCAGAGTGTTAAAATAAGAAAAAAACGAAAGACATACAGAGGTGAGGGATGAATCAGGAATTTTATGATGCAGTAGAAGCAAATCCGGTCATTGCCGCAGTAAAAAATGATGCCGGATTACAGGCAGCAGTAGAGATGGAAGAAATTCAGGTGATCTTTGTGCTTTATGGAGATGTCTGTACGATTCCGGAGATTCTGGAGAGAATCAAAGCTGCGGGAAAAAAAGCAATGGTACATATCGATCTGATTGCGGGACTCAGCGCAAAAGAGATATCTGTGGAATTTATCGCCAGGCAGACAAGAGCGGACGGGATCATCACGACAAAACCGGCACTGGTGCGGCGGGCAAAAGAACTGGGGATTTTTGCGGTACTTCGCTTTTTTGTGATTGATTCACTGGCACTCAAAAATATCGAAAATCTGGAAATGCAGTGTGGGACATCGAGACCGGATTTTATTGAGGTGCTTCCGGGAGTGATGCCAAAAGTACTTGGAAGAATCGCAAAAGTGAGCAGGATTCCCATGATCGCCGGCGGGCTCATCACAGAAAAAGAGGATGTGATCGCAGCACTGTCAGCAGGGGCGATCGCGGTTTCTTCGACCAATCAGGATGTCTGGAACTTATAATGGAGGGCATAAAAATGGCAAAATATGTAATGGCACTGGATGCGGGAACAACCAGCAACCGGTGCATTTTGTTCAATGAAAAAGGGGAAATCTGCAGTATGGCACAGAAAGAGTTTACGCAGTATTTTCCAAAACCGGGCTGGGTGGAGCATGATCCGAGGGAAATCTGGTCTACACAGCTTTCTGTAGCGAGACAGGCAATGAATCAGATCAATGCATCGGCAGCAGATATTGCGGCAATCGGAATTACGAACCAGAGAGAGACAGCAATCGTGTGGGACAAGAATACAGGAAAACCGGTGTATAATGCGATTGTCTGGCAGTGCAGAAGAACTTCGGAGTACTGTGACAGCCTGAAAGATAAAGGGCTGACAGAGATGTTTCAGAAGAAGACAGGGCTTGTGATCGATGCTTATTTTTCTGGAACGAAAGTGAAGTGGATCTTAGACCATGTGGAAGGTGCAAGAGAACGGGCAAAACGGGGAGAATTACTGTTCGGTACAGTGGAGACCTGGCTGATCTGGAAGCTGACAAAGGGAGCGGTGCATGTTACAGATTATTCCAATGCATCCCGGACGATGTTGTTTAATATCAATACGCTGGAGTGGGATGATGAGATTTTGGAAGAGTTGGATATTCCAAAATGCATGCTGCCCCAGGCAAAGCCGAGCAGTGCTGTTTACGGAGAAGCAGATCCCGGATTTTTCGGAGGAAGGATTCCAATTGCAGGAGCGGCAGGAGATCAGCAGGCAGCGCTGTTTGGACAGACCTGTTTCGAAGAGGGAGAGGCGAAGAACACGTACGGAACCGGATGTTTCCTGCTGATGAACACTGGCGAAAAACCGGTCTTTTCCGAGAATGGTCTGGTCACTACCATTGCCTGGGGGATGGACGGAAAAGTTAATTATGCACTGGAAGGCTCAGTGTTTGTGGCAGGTGCTGCGATTCAGTGGCTGCGGGATGAGCTGCGTCTGATCGATTCAGCGTCAGATACAGAATATCTTGCACAGAAGGTTGAGGATACTAATGGCTGCTATGTGGTTCCTGCATTTACCGGGCTTGGAGCACCTTATTGGGATCAGTATGCCAGAGGAACGATCGTGGGACTGACCAGGGGCGTGAACAAAGATCACATTATTCGCGCCACACTGGAATCACTCGCTTATCAGGTAAATGATGTGCTGGAAGCAATGGGAGCAGATTCCGGAATCGCTCTTTCTGCGCTGAAAGTGGATGGCGGTGCAAGTGCCAATAATTTCCTAATGCAGACACAGGCAGATATCAGCCGGGCGCCGGTGCACAGGCCGAAGTGTGTAGAGACGACTGCCATGGGAGCTGCTTATCTGGCAGGTCTGGCAGTGGGATACTGGAAGGATAAGGAAGATGTAAAACAGAACTGGGACATTGACAGGGTGTTCCAGCCAGACATTGAAATCGAAAAACAGCAGAAAATGCTCAAAGGATGGAAAAAAGCTGTGCAGTACGCACATGGATGGGCAAAAGAAGAGTTATCATAGAAAATTGTCTGTAATTTCAAAAAACACTTGTCAATACCGGAAAAAAAGGTATATAGTAATAGTAACAGAATAGAAAAGCCAAAGAGAAGAGAGTCTGGCGGATAACACATCGAAGGGTGTGTTGTTTGTCAGGCTCTTTTGTGTTGTATGGGAGGAAATAACATGTATGATGTGATCATAATCGGAGCAGGAGCAAGCGGTGCGGCAATCGCAAGAGAACTGTCTCGTTATCAGGGACGATTTTGTGTACTGGAAAAAGAGGCGGATATCTGCTGCGGGACATCCAAAGCAAACAGTGGGATTGTTCATGCAGGATTTGATGCAAAAGAAGGTTCTTTAAGGGCGAAATTGAACGTAGAAGGGAATAAGATGATGGAAAATCTTTCAAAAGAGCTGGATTTTTCATATAAGAAGAATGGTTCCCTTGTAGTCTGCACCAATGAAAGCGAAGTGGAGAAGTTAAATGAATTGCTGGAGAGAGGAAAACGAAACGGGGTTGAAGGTCTGCAGATCCTGGACAGAGAGGTATTAAAAGCATTGGAACCGAATATTTCTGATGAGGCAGTTGCTGCGCTGTATGCGCCGACAGGCGGGATTGTCTGCCCCTTCGGACTAACAATCGCATTTGCAGAAAATGCGGCGCAAAATGGCGTGGAGTTTTGTCTGGATCAGGAAGTGAAAAAGATTGAGAGACGGATTGCAGGCGGATATCGGATCTGTACACAGGATACGATGTATGAAACAAAGGTGATCGTCAACGCAGCCGGAGTGTATGCAGATGTATTCCACAATATGGTCAGTGAAAAGAAGATACATATTACGGCGCGAAAAGGAGAGTATTTCCTGCTGGATAAGACGGCAGGAGGGCATGTCAGCCACACAGTATTTACTTTGCCCGGAAAATTTGGAAAAGGAGTGCTTGTTACACCGACCGTGCATGGAAACTTGCTGGTGGGACCTACCGCAATGGATATAGAAGAAAAAGAAGGAACAGACACAACTGTGCAGGGAATGGAGGAAATTCGCAAAAAAGCGCAGCGCAGCGTCAAAGAGATTCCGTTTCGTCAGGTGATCACAGGGTTTGCAGGGCTTCGGGCTCATGAAGAGGGACATGAATTTATCATCAAAGAAGTGGAGGATGCGCCGGGATTTATTGACTGTGCGGGAATTGAATCACCGGGGCTGACCAGCGCTCCTGCAATTGGAAGGATGGCGGCAGAGCTTGCGAAAAAAATATTAGATTTGAAAGAAAATCCTGCATTTTGCGGAGCGAGGAAAGGAATTTTAAATCCAGCAGAACTGACAGCAAAAGAGAGAAATGAGCTGATCAGAAAAAATCCGGCTTATGGAAGAATTGTCTGCCGGTGTGAGATGATTTCCGAGGGTGAAATTTTAGATGCCATTCACAGACCTCTGGGAGCAACGACCATGGATGGAATCAAGCGCAGAACGAGAGCTGGAATGGGCAGGTGCCAGGCAGGCTTTTGTACACCGAAGACAATGGAGATCCTGGAGCGGGAATTGAAGATCAGACAGGAAGAGATTACGAAAAACAGAGCAGGTTCCGAGATGATCGTGGGGAGGAATAAAGATGGTAAGATATGAGATTGTGATTATCGGCGGAGGACCGGCAGGACTGGCAGCGGCAGTGGCAGCCAGAGCTACGGGAGCCAAAAAGATTGTGATCCTGGAGAGGGATGAGAGACTTGGCGGTATTTTGAATCAGTGTATCCATAATGGGTTTGGGCTGCATACATTCAAAGAAGAACTGACAGGTCCGGAGTATGCGGCGAGATTTATCGAACAGGTGGAAGCGCTTGACATTGAATATCGATTAAACACCATGGTTATGGATATCACAAAAGAGCGGGTTGTGACAACGATGAGTAGCAAGCGGGGAATCTGTCAGATACAGGCAGATGCGATCGTACTTGCCATGGGATGCAGAGAACGTCCAAGAGGCGCCTTAAATATTCCGGGATATCGTCCGGCAGGCATTTATACAGCAGGAACGGCACAGCGTCTGGTCAATATGGAAGGATATCTGCCGGGAAGAGAAGTGGTGATCTTAGGTTCCGGTGATATCGGCCTGATCATGGCGCGGAGGATGACGCTGGAAGGTGCGCACGTCAATGTCGTTGCAGAACTGATGCCATATTCGGGAGGTTTGAAACGAAATATCGTGCAGTGTCTGGATGATTATGGAATCCCGCTGAAATTGAGCCATACGGTTGTAAAAATACACGGGAAAAAACGAGTGGAGGGAGTTACACTGGCACAGGTGGATGCACAGGCAAGACCGATTCCGGGAACAGAAGAGTTCTATGCCTGTGATACCTTGCTGTTATCCGTGGGACTGCTGCCGGAAAATGAGCTTTCCAGACAGGCGCAGGTCAGTTTGAATCCTGTGACAAACGGTCCGTTGGTGGATGAAAATCTGGAAACAGATGTGGAGGGGATTTTTGCCTGTGGCAATGTGCTGCATGTACATGATCTGGTGGATTTTGTGTCAGAGGAAGCCACGCGGGCAGGAAAGGCAGCTGCAGAGTATGCGCAGAGAGCAGTTCAAAAGACAGAACATTCTGTCACAGAAACGTTCGTCCGGATTCAGTCAGAGGGAGGCGTGCGCTACACAGTACCGTCCCAGATTCACAGAAAACAGGAGAAAGGATTGAATATCCGATTTCGGGTGAACAAAGTCTTCGGGGCGTGTAAAGTGCAGGTATATCTCAATGGAGAGCTGGCGTTGGAGAAAAAGAAAAAATCAGCAGCGCCGGGAGAGATGGAACAAATCCTGATCCCGGAGAATGTGTTTGAAAAAGTGGCGGAAATAAAGGAAATCAGACTGCAGATGGAGGAATTGTGATATGAAAGAGAGAGAGTTGACATGCATCTGCTGCCCTCTGGGATGTCAGATCACAGCAGTGACAGAAAATAAAACCGTGGTCAGTGTTTCCGGCAATCATTGTCCGAGAGGGGCAAAATATGCCGAAGCAGAGATTTTGCATCCGGTTCGGATCGTAACGACGACGGTACCTGTGACCGGGGGAACGCAGCCTCGTGTTTCGGTAAAAACAAAGAAAGAAATCCCAAAAGAGAAGATCATGGACTGTATTCGGCAGTTAAAGGATGTGCATGCAGATGCACCGGTAGAAATCGGAGATGTTCTTCTTGAAAATGTGGCGGGAACAGGTGCAGACATCGTAGCGACTGCAAGTGTAAAGCTGCAAGTGTGAATGCAAGCGTGAAATCAGTTCGCCCCTTTTAAAGTTGTGCAGATAATGGTATAATGCCTGTATGCAATTACAGAATACAGAGGAGCGAATGAAGATGAGTATTTATGATTTGAATGCATATGAAGTAATTCGGGAAGAAGATTTATCTGACCTGAAATCAAAAGGGATCCTGTTAAAACATAAAAAAAGCCAGGCAAAGATCTTACTGTTTGCCAATGATGACGAGAATAAGGTATTTACGATCGGATTCCGCACACCGGCTCCGGACAGTACCGGAGTTCCTCATATTATGGAACATTCCGTGCTGTGTGGCTCGAAAAATTTTCCGGTGAAAGACCCGTTTGTGGAACTGGTAAAGGGATCACTGAATACGTTTTTGAATGCTATGACCTATCCGGACAAGACATTATATCCGGTTGCAAGCTGTAATTCGAAGGATTTTCAGAATTTAATGCATGTATACATGGATGCAGTATTTTATCCGAACATCTATGAGCATGATGAAATCTTCCGTCAGGAAGGGTGGAGCTACAAACTGGATACGGCAGATGGAAAGCTGGAGTACAATGGCGTGGTATACAATGAGATGAAGGGAGCGTTTTCGTCTCCGGAAGGTGTGCTGGACCGTGTGATCCAGAATTCTCTGTTCCCGGACACTTCTTACGCCAATGAATCCGGCGGTGATCCGGATGTGATCCCGGAGCTGACGTACGAGCAGTTTTTGAATTTCCACAGGACATATTATCATCCGTCCAACAGCTATATCTATCTTTACGGAGATATGGACATGGAAGAAAAGCTAAGATGGCTGGATGAAAATTATCTGTCAGCATTTGATGCGATCGAAGTGGATTCCGAGATCAAATATCAGAAACCGTTTGAAGAAATCAGAGAACTGGAGATGGAGTATTCGATCTCCAGTGAGGAGTCTGAGGAGGATAATACGTATCTTTCTTATAATAAAGTCATCGGGACAAGTCTGGATGAAAAGCTGTATCTGGCGTTTCAGATTCTGGACTATGCACTGCTCTCTGCACCGGGTGCACCGCTGAAAAAAGCGCTTTTGGATGCAGGAATCGGAAAAGATATCATGGGTTCTTATGACAATGGAATCTATCAGCCGATCTTTTCTATTGTCTCTAAAAATGCGAATCGTGACCAGAAAGAGGCATTTATCCGTGTGATCGAAGAGACACTCCAGTCGATTGTGAAAAACGGAATGGATAAAAAATCTCTGGAGGCAGGGATCAACTATCACGAGTTCCGCTTCAGAGAGGCAGATTTTGGAAATTATCCGAAGGGGCTGATGTACGGTCTTCAGATCATGGACAGCTGGCTGTATGATGAGAACGAACCATTTATGCATATGCAGGCTATCCCGACGTTTGAATTTTTAAAAGAGCAGGTTTCCACTGGATATTTTGAAGAGCTGATTCAGAAGTATCTGCTGGACAATCCTCACGGTTCCATTGTGATCGTAAAGCCGGAAAAAGGACGCACAGCCCGTATGGACAAAGAACTGGAAGAAAAGCTGGCTGCATATAAAGCAGGATTAAGTGAAGCCGAGATTGAGAAACTGGTGGCAGATACCAGAGAGCTGGAAGCATATCAGGAATCAGAAGATGCGCCGGAGAATATGGAGAAGATTCCGGTGCTCAACAGAACCGATATCACAGAAGAGATTGCTCCGGTTTACAACAAAGAGATGGAAGTGGACGGCGTGCAGCTGGTACATCATGAAGTGGAGACCAACGGCATCGGTTATGCCACTCTGATGTTTGATCTTTCCGGCGTGTCGGAAGAACTGCTTC
>OAWO01000841.1_pt1 | contig 10351 bp, 8 predicted proteins | sample 1495421 | NCBI WGS metagenome assembly OAWO01 (sample SAMEA2580162, study PRJEB22360) | human gut metagenome | biome: human gut; feature: human-associated habitat; material: faeces | place: Denmark | collected 2008/2010
GCGAACTGAGTGCCGCCGGTGTCAGACAAATCGTTTCTGCTCCGCAGGATTTTGCAGAATTTTTATTATGATTTATTTTTAAAGCAGTTACATCGATCATGATGTGGCTGTTTTTTTATTTTCCTCTGCGCCTTGAACTTTTCGCAGAACCATTGACGTATAACGCTTCACACTGCATAGATAAAATTGATTTTTCAGACTATTATATATCATCAACTTATTGAGAACAGCTATGTTTTTTAATAAATTAATTTTAGCATAAATTATTACTTGTAATATAAAAAGTTAAATGTTATAATTCTATCTGATTTCAAAATTGAATACTTTATGATAATCAGGTGCATTATTGCCTAACAGAGAAATCGGTGCAATGCCGATGCGGTCCCGCCGCTGTAATGCTGAGCAAACCTCAAAACGTCACTGGGAAACTGGGAAGACGAGGTACGCGATGAAGCAGAGCCAGAAGAACTGCCTGATTATAGCCCATTACGATCCTGCGAAAGACAGGAATGGAGCGTTACAAGAGCTTTTTACGCTTTTCTGTCTTTATGCGCAGAAAAGCGTTTTTTATTTTGCTTTTATTTTTCTGGCACGCGAAACCCGGTCAGCTCGGTCAGAAAAACTAAAGATATAAAAATTATTTGACGAGGTGTTTAAAAGATGGATGGGAAGAAAAAAATCTGGGCAATGGCCATCTTATGCGCTGTTGCCAGCGTTGGCTTTGTAGTACCCGCTGGCGCCGAAGAAACCATGACGCATGATTTGGACGAAGTCATCGTCGAAGCCGACAGAAATACTCTGCCGGGGGGATTTGTAGCCAACAACGACAGAGTTGGCATTTTGGGCAATATCAAAGCAATCGATGTTCCTTTTACACAAAAAAAATATACTGAAAAAACTATTATGACCTTTTATGACCCCAATCAGCCTTTAAACGGTACTTTGGCTAATACCCCTTCTATTCGTATCGGCAGTACTTCTCCCATGTATACAGATTTCAGTATGCGCGGCGTCAATATGAATGCTTCTCATTACTACATCAACGGTATTCCCAATATGTTCAACCAGACCCGCAGCATCCCGGCATATATCCTCAGCAGCGTCGATATAGTCTCCGGCCCTAACACCGTGCTTAACGGCGCTACCTTTTCCAACAACGGCACTAATGGCACCGATGCGCCGGCAGGACTGCTGAACGGTACAACCAAACGCGCTACTGCAGACCCTGTCACCCGCTATACACAGCGTTTTTCCGGACGCAGTACCTGGACCGAAGACCTTGATCTAGGACGCCGCTTTGGTAAAAACAATGAATGGGGCATCAGAGTCAACGCCCATAATGAAGACGGCGGCCTTTCCATAAAAGGTGCCGATGTACGTGATAAAAGCATTTATATCAACTTAGATCATCAGGCCGCTAAAAGTATGACTAATATTTTCGGCGGTTATTATGACTGGAAGGTAAATGGAGGCCAGCGCTGGCTCAGTGCCAGCGGTGTTACCAAAGGCAATCTGGCGGAAGCCCCGAACGGTAAAACAGACCTCAGTTTTGACGGTCAGACCAAATATAATCACGGCATGCTGTTTACCTTAAACCATATCCAAAAATTCAGCGATAAATGGAGCGGTTTCATCAACGGTGGCTACGGGCATTATTCCGAGCATAAAAACGATCCCAACAGTGGTTCACTGACTCTCGGTGACAACGGCAAGCTCTCCGGTAAATTCCGCGACTATGTCTCCGACAGTAAAAGCAGTTACTGGCAGGTCGGCGTTTCTAACAAGGCCGCCATCGGTAATGTAAAAAATGACTTGTCTTTTGCCGTTGATTATTTCATGTATAAAAGTAAAGCCGTCAATTCCGGCAGTGCTGCAGGTCAGGCCACTATCGGCGGTGATCTGTGGAATGGCGTTCATATTATCGGCACTCCAATCGCTGCTGCTGACATCGATTCTGTTGGCTACAGCAAAGAATATGCTTATGCAGCAACCCTGGCCGACCGTTTTGAATTTGGCAAAGCTTCGTTATATGCAGCACTGCAATACCGCGATACAGAAACTGAAAGTGCTTCCGGCACCAAAGTCAGCAAAGATTCCCTTAATCCTACCTTTGCTATCGCTTATAAGCCTGTCGAAAATTTATCAGTATATGCCAGCTACGCCCAATCCTATACCAAACCGGTAGAGGTAAGTAAGTCTTACGATAATGCCGGTGAAATTTTTAAACCTATCAAAAACAAACAAACTGAGGTCGGCATCAAATACCGCGGCGGCGAAATTTTACACAGTTTGGCCTTCTTCGAATTAAATCAGGGCAGCTATATCAAAGAAGATAATCCCGGCGGAAAAATAGGAGAAATCTACACGCAAAACGGCGAAAATAAATTCAAAGGCGTCGAATACTCTCTGACCGGTAAAGTTGCTCCTAAATGGAATGTTATGGGAGGCCTGATGTACCTTGACGGTAAACGTGAAAAACTTGCTAAAGGCAGTGAGCATCTCGAAGGCCGTTATGCTACCGGTACTCCTAAATGGAACGCCGTTTTGGCTACGGAATACGAAGCGGACCAGAATAATTCCGCTATTTTACGTATGAACTACGTCGGCAAGTCCCACGTTAACGATAATGGCGTTATGGCCCCCGATTATATGACCTTCGATTTAGGTTATAAACATAAAACCAAAATCAATTCCACACCTGTTACTTTGACTGCTATGTGCTATAACGTTTTAGGCAAAGATTACTGGATCTCCCGCGGTACCTCCGTAGCTCTCGGCGCGCCGCGCACAATGATGCTGTCAGCACAGTTCGATATTTAGCAGAAAGCCACACTGCTTTTAGGAGTTAAGTCCAGATATACCATCAGCGTGCATAACTGGAAAATTTATTAATAAAATTATGAGGTGTTTACCAATGATAAATAAGCACAAGAAATTTTTAACAGCGGCTGTTTTCTGCGCCATTGCCAGCACTGGTTTTGTTCTGACGGCCAGTGCTGAAGAAACCATGACACACGACCTGGACGAAGTCGTTGTCGAAGCTGATAAAGACGCCCTGCCCGGCAGCTATGTAAAAACCAAAGGCAGTATCGGCATTTTAGGAGAGAAAAGTATCCTGGATGTACCCTTCAGCAATATGAACATCACGCAAAAAACCATTGAGACTTTCGGCGGCCCAAATCAGCCTTTACAAAGCATTTTAGCAAATAACCCAGCTGTGCGGATTCAAGGCACGACTTTGCACAACGATTTCTCTATTCGCGGCATCAAAGGCAACGGTACCAGTTCCTACCTAAACGGTATCCCCGGTTTAATGACTCAATTTGCCGCCCCGACCTTTATGATCGGCGACATTCAATTTATTTCCGGCCCTAACAGCGGCATTACCGGTATTCCCAGCACTTATGAAACCACGGCAGCCGGCGGTATAGTTAATTTTGTTTCCAAAAAAGCAACAGAGGCACCGCTTACACGTTACCGCCAAACTTTTTCAGGCAAAGGGTCTTTTGGTGAATACCTGGATGTCAGCCGTCGTTTCGGCAAAGACAAAGAATGGGGCGTACGTATCAACACAGAATTACTGAATGGCAATACGGCAATCAACAGCAATGATATGGAAGCCCAGGGTATTTTTGCCAACATCGACCACCGTGATAAAAAAAGCAACACCAATTTACTTGTTGGCTACCGGCATTTAAATATCGAAGGCGGCGCACGCTGGTTCTCATTAAAAGCAGCCGCGATCGGCAAAGAGATCACCAAAGTGCCAAGCGCTCCTGAAGCAAGCAAAAATTACGGTTTTGATGGATTGGCCAAAGAATCAGAAGGATACATCATTGCTTTAAATCATGAACAAAAAATGAATGCCGACTGGAAATGGTTTCTGAACGCCGGCATGAACAGCAACAAACTGCAAAGAAACATCATCGGCGCCAGCAGTAATTTCGTTATCATCAATGACAAAGGCGATATCAGTAATAATTTAATGTCCACACAAACTGTTACCAAAAATTATTATGCCCAGCTCGGTATCAACGGCAATATTAAAACCGGCGCAGTAAATCACGATGTAACCTTAGCCCTGGACAAAGCCTGGCACAGTATCGAAGGCGCCAAAAACATGTATAACAATGGCAGTATGGGCAGTGTCAGCGGCAATATTTACAGCGGCCTGCAGGGCAACAATGTCTGGTATCCCTCAATAGAAACCGGTTTGAGCAGTAAAGATCAGTATTGGGGTATCTCTTTAGCTGACACTGTAAAATATAAAAAAGCCCAGCTTTTACTTGGTGTGCACAAGCATAATGCTTCGGTCGACAGCTATAATAAAATTACCGGACGAGTAACTCAAACCGTTGGCAGCGATGCTTTATGCCCCACTTATGGTTTTGTTTATCAGCCCGATGAGCATACTTCTTTGTATGCCAGTCATTCTGAAAATTTTGATAAGGGCACTATTGTTGCCAGCAAATATGCTAATGCCGGTGAAGTCTTGAATCCTGCCAAAACCAAACAAAATGAAATCGGCTTTAAATATGCCAATGCCGGCTTCCTTACCAGCTTAGGTATTTTTAACATCAAGCAAGCCAACAACATCGACGTCTACAAAGGCAGCGATATGTATTTGCAGCAGGACGGCGAACAGGAATACCAGGGGATAGAATTGTCTGTGAATGGTAAACTCGCCGATAAGTGGAATTTCATGGGCGGTCTGATGTATTTGGATGCCACTCAAAACAAAACCCAAAACGGCACTAACGACGGTAAAACTGTCAATGGTGCGGCCAAATGGAATGCTGTGGCCGTACTGGAATATAATCCGGATGAAAAATTCAGTATTGTCGGACGGGCAATGTACACCGGTAAAGCCGATATTTATAATGAACAGCTGCAGACCCCTTCTTATATGACTTACGACTTGGGTGTCAATTATAAAACTGCTTTCAACAAAACTCCTGTTACCTTGACTGCAATGTGCTACAACCTTACTGATAAAAACTACTGGACTGCCTATGGTAATAATCTGATCTTATCCAGCCCGCGTACCCTGATGCTGTCCGCAACCTTCGACATTTAATTTTCACTTCCATTATCAAAGAGGGTATGTATGCCATCTTTGATTTTGTAATAGCAGGAGGCAGTTACCGCTATGCTTAATTTCACCGATATCGACTTCAACGCAGTCTGGCAGGAAACCTTTGGCTGGAACGCTGCCGGCGATACCGACAACCGCAAATTCAATGACCAGGCAGAAAATGATTTTTGGGTCCGGCTGGCGCCGCGATATACACAGGAATATAATCTCAATCACGATACCGGTCTGATTGCCGATAAACTGGCCGGCCTTCTGGGCAGGAATAAAACCATCTTGGAAATGGGCTGCGGCAGCGGTAATTTCACTTTGCTGATGGCACAATATTCTCAGCAGATCCTCGGTCTTGATTTTTCACCTGCCATGCTGGCTGTGCTTGAAGAGAGGCGGCTTGCCGAAGGTATCGGCAATATTCGCACGCAGGCAGGCAAATGGGAAGATTTTACAACTGACGCTGTATTCGACTACATCGTCAGTGTCAATTCACTCTACCGTATCCGCGACATAAAAAGCGCTTTATTGAAAATGCACGCTTACAGTACCCAGGGCTTTATCATCGTCAGAACTATCCAGCGGCCGTTCTTTTACAGCCTTTATCAGAAAAACGGCGTGTCCTGCCCTGAATGTCTTGATTATCAGCTGCTGCCCCCGCTTTTTTTGCGGGGGGTCGTCATATTTTCTGCCGCTGCTTTTATGGCGGCTTGGTCTGCAGGCCAACGTAGAATTTCTAACTTACCCCAAAAAGAAGTATTTCCTCGACCTGGCTGATGTAAGTCAGGAAATGCAGGCTGATTTGACTGCGCAAATCTTTCATGAGCAGCAGGCAAAGCTTTTGCAGGCCTTTACCGGACAGGCAGCTTTTACAGACGGACGATATACGATCAGCCAACCGCGCACTACTGTTATTATTTCTGTAAAAAAATAAATCTGGGATGAAAATATGAAACATTTTTATAAGCCCCTGTTACTGCTGCTTACGACAGCCGTGCTTTTGCTTGGCGGCTGCGGCGTGCAGCAAACTACCTCAGAACAGGAAAAAAATATCACAGCTGAAAACAGCGCCGTTGTTTTAGCTGCCGGCAGACATTTGGCCCCAGGCGAAAAAGACGGTTACTATTGCAGCAAGATTTTAGGCGTTTGGGAACCACTGATCACCAAAGATGAAAACGGCCTGCCCAAACCCTGCCTGGCCACAGGCTGGGAGATGAAGGACGGCGGCAAAGAATGGATCTTCCATCTGCGCCGGGACGTACAGTTCCACAACGGCAGCCCTTTTAATGCCGATGCCGTTATCAAAAACTTTGAGCGGATGAAATTAGGCGTCAAACGTTCCTCTTTTTATGGTCTGGATATCAAAACCTTTTATCCGTCGCTGATTCGTTACGAAAAAATCGACGATTACACCTTAAAATTCCTTTTTGCCGAGCCCAACGTCAACCAGCTGTATAAAATGATCGACTTCGGCAGCCCTGTCTATGCCCCGGAATGCTTTGCTCCCGACGGCAATTTTCAGGGCTTCGCTATAGGTACAGGGCCTTATAAGATCACTGAAAACGTACTGAACAAATATGTCCGCCTTACCCGCAGCGATACTTATTACGGCACTAAAGCAAAGGTGCCCGAAATCGTAGTCAGGAATATTCCCAATCCCGACGTCCGTTATGCGGCCTTAAAGGCCGGCGAAATTTTAGGAGTTCTGGACATCAACGCCATTCCGCCCTTTTTGGCTGAGGAGATCAAACAGGATGACCGTTTTGCAATATCGACCAATAAATCGACGATGATCCGCTTTTTGGCCCTGAACGGCAGCAGATTTCCTTTTAACGATGTACGTATGCGTCAGGCCGTCAGCCTGGCGATCGACAGAAAAGATCTGGTCCATGCATTATATTTAAACTATGCCGAACCAACTGCCAATCTTTTGAACTACACCAGCCCTTATTATAAAGACTATCCGGTAGAATATGACCCCGAAAAGGCGCGAAAACTGGCCCGTGAAGTGTTAGGCGGACAACGCTGCGAAGTGGTCTACTGCATCAATGGCGGCGAACCGCTGCAGAAAGGCGAAGCAGAACTGATCTCATACTGGCTGCAAAGCATTGGCCTCGATGTGACGATCCAATCGCTGGAATATGCCACCATGGCCCGGCAGATGCGCCGAGGTGACTATGACATTGCCCGCGTACAGCAGGGCTTGCCTAACGGCGACCCCTACAGTATTTTTTATACTTTTATGATGCCGGACGGCAGCCGCAATAAGATCAGCTGCCTGGCTTACCAAAATCATGAGGTCGCAGCTTTACTGCAGGAGGCCAAGCATTGCACAGATGAAAATAAACGCCGTGCCATTTATGATCGGTTGCAGCTTATTTCCATCGAAGACCCGCCTGTAGTACCGTTATTCAACGACCGCAGCATCGTTGCTTACAGCAAACGTTTAAAAAATTATGACGCGCTGGTTTACGGCGTTAATTTAGCAGAAATTGAGTTGATAGACTGATGATTAGTTATTTCTGTAAAAGAATCCTGACTGCTGTGCCCGTATTGCTGGGCATCAGCCTGCTGGCTTTTATACTGGGCGTCTTATCGCCCGGCGATCCGGCTGAATTTGTCCTGAATCAGGACGGATTATATGCCCCCAGCGAAGAACAGCTCGAAGCGATGCGCGAAGAACTTGGTTTGAATAAACCACTGTGGCTGCGCTACGGTCTGTGGCTGATGGGAGTTCTGCAGGGCGATCTTGGCAGCAGCTATATCACCGGCCGCGACCTTGCCGCCGCGATCGCGCAGCGCCTGCCTGTGACGCTGGAGCTGGCTGTACTCGCGCTGCTGATGGCAGGTGTGGGCGGTATCTTTTTTGGCAGCATCTGTGCAGTTTACCGCGGCAGCTTTTTTGATAACTTCGTCAAAAACCTTACTAATATCATGCTCTCGATTCCCGGTTTCTGGCTGGCTTTGATCCTGATCCTTATTTTCAGCGAACAGCTGCGCTGGCTTCCCACCAGCGGTACGGGCAGCCTGAAATATTTCCTGCTGCCGGCTTTCGTTCTGGCTTTTGCCACCATGGCCACTGTCTGCCGCTTTATGCGCGGCGCACTGCTGACAGAATTTGGCCGTCAGTATTTTCTGGTCGCCAAAGTACGTGGAATCAATAAATTCAACCTGCTCACACGCTATGCCCTGCCTAATGCCATTATCCCCGTCATCGCTCTGCTGGGCAATTATTTTGCCAGCGTTCTGGGCGGTTCTGTAATAGCCGAAAGCATTTTTGCTATCCCCGGTATCAGCAGCATGGCACTGGAAGCCATCCGCTACCGTGACTATCCGGTGCTGCAGGCTTATGTTCTGGTCAGCGGCTGTACGCTGATCCTGGTGATGGTAACGGTCGATCTGCTGATCGCTTATCTCAATCCCAAGGTAAAGCTGGGTGAGCGGTCATGAAAAAATCAAACCTGCAATTTTACTGTGCGGCCAGTGTGCTGCTGCTCATTATCGGCGCCAGTATCCTGGCACCGCTCCTGGTTACACACAATCCCTTTGAACCCAATATGGCAAACCGTCTGCAGCCGCCCTCCTGGCAGCATTTTTTTGGTACTGACGCTCTGGGACGCGATATGTTCAGCCGCATTCTTTACGGTGGCCGTGCTTCGATCCTGCTTTCACTGGCTTCGGCAATTCTGTCCCTTGGTGTCGGCCTGGTAATAGGTCTCTTCTGCGGCTTTTACGGCGGCAAATTGGATATGCTGTGCACTGTCGCCAGCAACATTTTCCAAGGCATTCCGGGCAGCTGCTTTATGATCGCCATTGCCGGCATTTTCGGTCCCAGCATCAAAAGTCTGGTGCTGGCGCTGGTCATTACCTCCTGGGCCGGATTTTCCCGTATCGTGCGCGCTGAAGTCATGCAGCTTAAAGAAGAACCTTTCATCGAAGGTCTGCGCTGTCTGGGATGCAGTGACAGTCGGCTGCTGCTGCATCACATCATTCCCAATATTGTCAACAAGCTGCTTATTCTGTTCACTATCCGTGTGGGACGCGGGATTCTGTCCATTGCTGGACTCAGCTTCCTCGGCCTTGGCGTTCAGCCGCCGACTCCCGACTGGAGCGTGATGGTCAGCGATGCTGTTTTGTATTATCGCAGTTCACCGCATCTGATTTTGATACCCGGAGCCTGCATCTTTTTTCTAATCTACGCTATCAATAATCTGGGCGAATTTATGCGTGACAAACTGGATGTACGCTTTAATGAGGTGCGTAAATGGTAACTTTAAACTCTGCAGCACTTGATCTGGTGCTGCATCAGCTTTACGTGCACTTTCCTGTCCCCGGTGGACTGGTTCGGGCAGTTGACGGTGTTGACATCTGCTTCCGTCACCAACAAATCACTGGTATCATCGGAGAAAGCGGCTGCGGTAAATCCGTTTTGGGGCAGGCTATTTTAGGCATTCTTCCCGATTATGTCGCTCGCAGCGGCAATATTTTCTACCGCAGTACAGATATTCTGGCAGACAACACTTCCCTGCCCGGTTTTTACGGACAGCAAATCGCCCTGATACCCCAAAATCCCGGCGACTCACTCAACCCGCTGCGCACAATAGGCAGGCAATTCGACGATATCCTGCAGACTGCCGGATTCAATGATAAAACCAACCAGCGCAAGCAACAGCTGCTGACCTTTTTCGGATTACCGGATGCAGAGCGCGTACTCGCCGCTTATCCGCATGAGCTTTCGGGCGGCATGCTGCAGCGCGTATTATGCGCGATGAGTATTTGCTGCTCGCCCCTGTGGCTTCTGGCCGACGAACCTACCAAAGGACTGGACGAAACAGCCTGCGGCGTTGTTTATGAAAATCTGCAGAAAATAAAAACCAGCCAGTCACTGGGTATGCTCATCATCACCCACGACTTACAGCTGGCACGTTCTATCTGCGCCGACATCGCCGTTATGTATGCCGGCCAGATCGTCGAATACGGTCCCCAAGTCCTTACCGGCCCACGCCATCCATATACCCAGGCTTTCTTGGCAGCACTGCCGGAAAACGGCTTTCAGCCGCTGCCTGGCCTGCCGCCATTACCGCAGGATCATTTGCCCGGCTGTCGGTTTGCGCCGCGCTGCCCCAGCTGTCAAAAACGCTGTCTGCAGGAAGTCCCTCCTGTCTATGACAGCGGCACCGCGAAAGTGAGGTGCTTCCTCTATGCTTGAAGCTGTCGAAGTTTCTAAAAAATATTGGGACCGCAGCAGCGGCAGGCAATACCATGTTT
>OAWO01000849.1_pt1 | contig 10279 bp, 8 predicted proteins | sample 1495421 | NCBI WGS metagenome assembly OAWO01 (sample SAMEA2580162, study PRJEB22360) | human gut metagenome | biome: human gut; feature: human-associated habitat; material: faeces | place: Denmark | collected 2008/2010
TGATACTAATATTATATATCTTGACCTTAGGTCAAGGTCAAGGGAAATATAAAAAAACTCATAAAAATATGAGTTTTTTTATATTGATTAGTGGAAGAGATGGCTCCGTTGGGTCATTTCTGAGATCTTTTTAGAGGTTTTTTCGAGATGTGGGAAGAATATAAGCCCAGCGACTAAAAAGACAATAGAAACGGCTACGAGGATGATGATGGCAAGCCAAGCGTTTGGCCAATAAATACCACCAGCAGATTCTCGTAAGAGGTTGACCGCATGGGTAAACGGCAAGTAAGGGTTAATCGCTTGGAAGAATTTACCAGAGACTTGAATAGGATAGTTCCCGCCCCCACCGGAAATAGAGAGGACCAAGATAATAATGGCAATCCCTTTCCCGATATTTCCAAACAAAGCTACTAGAACATAAACCATGATCATAAAGGTTATAGCAATCAGTAAGGCAAATAAGACACTATAAACAGGATTACGTACGTCTACACCAAGGCCAAAATAGTTCCCAAGGGTAACGATAAGCGCTTGTCCTAGTCCCATCACGATGAAAGTAAGCATACGTGCTGAGAATTGTTCACGTTTAGAGTAAAGCAGTTTATCTTTGCCTTCTAAGTGGAAGCCGGTGACAGCGACACTAGAGAAGAGGACAGCGCCAACCCACAAACAAAGGGCAGTATAGAACGGTGTGCTGGCTGAACCGTTATTTGCGATTGGATAGACTGCATTTTCTTGGACCTCAACAGGTTGTGTCAGGAAGTCACTTTCTTTCGTTGCATCAAGTTTTAGTAGTTTTACAATTTCACCTAAATCAACTTCTTTCTCACCTTTACGAATAGCATCAGCGGCTTTACGAATTCCTGTTTTGATTCCTGGCCAGTCATTGACGATAAGGTCATTTGCTTGGTTCAAGGCTTTTTCAAGATCAGGCATTTTTTGGTTGACTGTACCTAAAGTTTCTGTCAAATCTTTACGAATACCTGGGTAATCATTTTTGACAAAATCAGCGGCTTTATCAAGTTTTTGCTCCACAACTGGCAGTTCATTTTGATAAAGTGAAGCACCTTTATTAATTGCGTTGACAATAGTGTTCATATTGCCGTTAAGCATAATGTTGGCATCGTGAACTTCTTGCTTAATCGCAGGCATTTCTTTTTGATACTTTTCAAGCAAGGTAATCGCATTAGAAACCGTCTTACTTGTTGAGCTGAGCAAGGATTCAAAATCAATAGCTTGGGCTTTTGTTAGGAGACCTTGGGCATTTTTGATGGTATCGATAAGTTGGGTGAGGACGTTTTGCACTTTTGCGGTTATATCTTGAACATCTATTTGGCTAACAAGTCCAGAAATGTTATTAGCGAGTTCTTCAACATCATTTAGAGCTTTATTAATATCTGGAAGTATGTCAGATTGAACAGCCGCTTTCAAAGTGTCTAGCTGCCCATCAAGTTTTGTGAGTTCTTCAGAGAAGGATTTGAGTTGTGTAATCACTCCGTCAAGGTTGTTGTTTCCTGTACTTGTTTGCATATCTTCCAGAAATTTAATCAGATATTTAACAGTATTTTGCTGTTGTTTGACATTATCTTGGAAGTTTTGAATTACAGCAATCTTTTCCTCAGTTGTAAGAGTTTTATCTCCTATGACTGCCTTTATTGATTTGATAAATGAAGATGTCGAATCAGCAAAGGTTTGAAGTGATTTAAGAGTGATGTCTACACTACTTGTAATACTTGGCAAAGCATTTTGAAGTTGCGTTGCACCGTCCAAAGTAGTAGAAGCTAGCTCATTGGCTTGGTTGCCAAGTTTGCGGATGTCTGGCAAAGCAGTTTGGACTTGTTGAATAATAGTCAAGCCTTGTTTGGCTTCTTGGATACCCTCATTCATGGTTTGCTCAACAGAGGCAAAGTCATTGTCAATCATTGCGATCTGTTTACCAGCATTTTGAATTTCAGGGATTTTTTCTTGCAAGGTCATAATAATTGCAAGCTGATTTTTCACAGTTGGCATGCTGTCGTCCAATTGGACCACTTTCTGACCAAGTGCATCAACCTCAGGCAAATAGTCAATAAACTCATTTGCCTTAGCGAGCTTCGCTTTCAAATCAGGCATTTTGCCATGTAAATCAACGACTTGTTGAGTATATTGGTCAATTGTATCTAAATTATCGTTAGTAGATAAGATAGTGTTTTTAATTTTCTGGATGCTGACCATGTTTTTATCAATGTCATATCCGATATCATTAAAAGTTTTAAGCAATGTGCTACTTGCCGTTTTAATAAATTCTTCGGAAATTTGACTTTGTAATGAAGACGCACCTTTCGAAGTAATTTTTGGGGCAATAGCATTTATTTTTTCATTGATGGAATAAACGATTTTAGGCTTCTGGATATCCCCTGTGGTGAAGCTAAGCAAATTTTTAGAGAAATCCGCTGGCAGATAGATACCTGCGTAGTACTTACCAGATTTGACACCCTTATCCAACTCTTGTTTAGAGTCAACGAACTTCCAACCGAGTTGTTTATTTTCTTTAAGATTTTTCAGGACTTCATCACCGATATTAATCGATTTGTCTTGGAATTTCTCTGTTCGGTCATCACTATAAACCGCTATTGGGAGCTGTGAAGTATTCGCATAAGGATCCCAAAGGGCTTTAATATTAAACCAAGCATATAAGGATGGAATAAACATCAAAGCAATCACTAAAAAGATTGCTATTGGATTTTTAAAGATACGCTTCCAATCCAGAATAAATAGTTTCCCAGTATTTTTTATATGTTTCACATATTCTCCTCTTTTAGTAAATCTAAGGCAGTTTTAATTTTTGTTATCAGCTAATCAGAGCCATCAACAGTTCTGAAATTTGTTCTGGTGTTTCTTTCCGTTTACGCCGAATCCAAGCTTGAGTTAAACCGAAAATGGCATTAGCATAATAAGTTGTGGTGTAGATACTTTCCAACTTGTCCAGTTTTTCACGCTTAGGGTTTTGTGGCAGGATTGAACGTGCCAAAATATTTTTCAGTTGGGCTTGCATGAACTGATGGATTTCTTTACTGCCATTTTCTGAAAATAAAGCAGCATAAATCTCGTTGTTATCAAGGAACTCATAAGTTTCTAACATGGTTTTATGAAGATCGCCATTATTTTTTTCAAAGACATACTCGATCGTATTAAACAAGGTTTTTTGGTATTGGTCAATCATATCATACTTGTCTTGGTAATGCGTATAAAAGCCGCTTCGGCTGATTTTAGCAACCTTCACAAGCTCAGTTGTTGTGATATGATCGAACGATTTTTCCTGTAAAAGTTGTGTTATTGCGTCGCGAAGTTTTGATTTCGTACGTTCTTTTCTATTTTCCATAAATCCTCCTCTATTACTAAAATATAAAAGAACAACGTGTCTATAATTAGCAAAGATTATCATTACAACCCTTATTGAGTTTACGATATGCAATTATAGCACAAAATGGACGGAGCGTCTATAATTTTGCGTTAAAATTTTGATTTTTTTTAAGAAAGGGAGTTCATTTAAAGAATATTATTACTATAGAAGAAAAAGAGCAAAAAACCGCTTGAGGCGGTTTTAAACTAATCAGGAAATGGATAACTTATGATGGAAAGAGAATCATAAGTTTGAAAATATAAAGTACGGCTATTCAAATCTACCGCACTGCGATAAACAGTATAAGTATCTGAACGTCCATCAGACTTGGGCACAGTGACAGCATTTAAAATGTGCCAAATTTCACTGATATTCTGTTGTTCATCAGCAGGCAGAATTGCACGTTCTTTAAGAATTGTGGCACGGATGAAGCGCGAGGTTGGGGTAAACCCTCCTGGAAAAACAGGCTTCCCACTGAAATCCCCAGTTGAAATACGGTTAGGTGCTAAGGGTTGAGTAGTTAGATCCATATAATCTTGTAACTTGAGGATTTCACGTTCAAATTTAGGAGCATTTGTGACCACACCGATTGTATTTTCGATAATCTCAAAACTGCCATTGCGCGGTTCAATATTAATCATACGACCTGTTGGATCGACAGCGGAGAAGTGCAAATCACTCCGGCCAAATTTATAATGCGAAAAGGTGTCGCTCATGAGTTGGACACTTTCAAGTTGGTTTATCAAATCGGCTACTGAACGACAGTTTCCTAAAGCCCAAGTGACAAATTCAAAAGGCGCGAGCTGTAATTTATCCTCATGAGCATATTCAGCGTATTCTGAGTGGTTAGAAAAAGTAAGTTTTTGGACAGAAAGTCCAAAATCATTAACGCCATCTGAGATATCCGCATGCAAATCCGGAATATTTCGTCCTACTCCTAATATAGTATAAACATTGGAGATATTCCTGTTATTATAGACACTTTTCCACTGGTAATTTTGTGGTAGAACGAGAGCTTCGGGGATAAAACTATGCCAATCCATTGTTCTTGCGAAGACGATGCTTTCATCAGCAGCTTGCATTTTTATACTTGTACACATATTTCTATTCTAGCAAAAAAAATTTCCTAGCTTCGGATAAATGTCTTATTGACGGGCTAGGAAATATAGTTCTTCGTGTTTTCTTAGAATAAAGATAAATTATAGCAAAAGCCGAACATTTGATGATTTAGTTTCGTGTAAGGTTGGCTGAGCCTTGAATCACAATTTTTAAAGTGATAAACTGTCTAAAAGCAAATAAAGTCAGGCAGAGATCTGGCATTTGGAGGAATTAAATATGAGAACACACACATCGGCACATCCCAAGGCTGTGAGCGCCTATCAAGTCAAAGTAGGAACCTTGGTTTCTGCTGGATTTGGTTTAGAAAACATGGATATCATGTTTCTTTCATTCGCACTATCGTCAATTATTGGCGAATTTGGTCTAACAACGACCGAAGCGGGAGCAATTTCTACAGTAACTAACTTGGGGATGTTGCTGGGCGGAATTCTTTTTGGGATTCTGGCCGATAAATTTGGACGTGTAAAAATGTTATCCCTTTCGATTCTCATTTTTGGTCTCGCAACGGGCGCGATTTATTTCTCACACAGTGTTACCTCGCTTTATATCTTACGTTTTATCGCAGGAATTGGTGGCGGTGGTGAATATGGGGTCGGAATGACTATTCTCGCTGAGAATTTCAGTAAGAAAAAGCTGGGTCGAACTTCTTCGATTGTTGCCGTTGCGGGACAAGTTGGCGCGATGTGTGCAGCAATTTTGTCAATGAATATCTTACCCACTTATGGTTGGCGTTTCTTGTTCTTGTTTGGACTTGTGCCAGTAGTTTTGACAGTCTTTATTCAAAAGCACCTGAAGGAAAGTGATTCTTTCAAAGCCATAAAAACTGAAAATAAGGGAAAAATTTCCGACTTGTTTAAAACACGCCAATTGACACACCAAACACTTGTTCTGATGTGGATGGCGATCGTTCAAATCGCTGGTTACTTTGGTCTGATGAACTGGCTCCCAACAATTATGCAGAAAAAACTGAACTTAACAGTCGCTGGTTCATCATCATGGATGATTGCGACCATTATCGGTATGTCTTTAGGTATGCTGACTTTTGGGCAAATTTTGGATAAACTTGGTCCGAAAGTAGCTTTTGGTCTCTTCCTTATCGCATCATCCTTGGCTGTTTATGTCTTGACCATTCCAACAACACTCGCATCACTAACTTTAGTTGGTGCCGTCGTTGGTTACTTTTCAAATGGTATGTTTACAGGATATGGGGCCGTAGTTTCTCGTCTATATCCGCCAGAAGTACGTGCGACAGCAAATAATGTGATTATGAATACGGGGCGCTGTATTGGAGGTTTTTCTTCAATAGTTATTGGCTTTATCTTGGCACATTACTCTATCATGACTGTTATGCTCTTCATCTCCGTGCTCTATATTTTAAGTTTCTTGGCTATGATGACGGTGAAGAATTTACGTGCAGGTGTTTACTGGTCGCTTTAATCTTAAATAATAAAAAATAGGAAAAGCTTTCCCACATGATGTTGGGAAGTTTTTTGTTTGTGAAGCTAGGTAAATAGTACCTTTTTAGTTTCAAGGAGGAGTATTCTCGAGAAACAAAAAACCGCCACAGCGGTTTAATATTATTTAACTTCTTTAAAAATAACGTGTTTACGAAGTTTTGGAGAGTATTTTTTCAATTCCAAACGGTCTGGGTTGTTACGTTTGTTCTTTTGAGTAAGGTACAGACGTTCACCAGATTCTTTGTGTTCAAGTGTAATATTTACGCGCATGATAGTCCCTTTCTATAACTTTTGTCGAATTATTTAGTGTCGCGAACTTTGCGGCCTTTGTAGTAGCCTTTAAGTGAAACGCGATGTGAGTGACGGTAGTCACCAGTAGTTTCGTCAAAAGTAACAGTTGGAGCTGTCATTTTGTAGTGTGTACGACGTTTGTTTTTCTTAGATTTAGAAGTGTGACGTGCAGGTACTGCCATGGTTTGATTCCTCCGTAGATTTTTTCGTTTTGGATAAGCCCAAAAACGTACTTTACTATAATACACTAATCTTTTTCAAAAAGCAAGCTTTGTAAAGTATTTTTACTTGACGTTTTTTTTAAGGTGGCTATTGGGTGAAAAAGTTCTATAGATAAAATGACAAAGACTTTTGACAGCTGTCTGGTTGGGAATATTCCCTGTTTTTTGCTAATATATAGTTAAGAATGTTGTAACTTATAAAATAAAAGCTCAGTTCTTCGGAATCAAAGTGCGACAAGGATTATTTTTCTATCCCGAGCAAATCAGTGTTCGATGAAAACTATTTTGAGTCAAACAGGGCAAAGTTTCAGGAAATTTATTTTATAAGGAGAAAACATGAAAAACTGGCAAAAACTTGTTTTAGTATTTTTCATAGCAGCTGCGTCTCTTTTGGCTCAGTTTGCTTTTAATGCACCTTTGATAGCACGATTTATCATCACTATTGCAGGTGGTATTTTAGCACTGTCAATGTTTATTGAGATGGTTAAAACACTGCGTAAAGGAAATTATGGTGTTGACTTACTCGCAATTACTGCGATCATTGCGACACTATTGGTAGGAGAATATTGGGCCTCATTAATCATTATTTTAATGTTGGTTGGAGGTGAAACGCTTGAGGATTACGCAGCGGGACGTGCCAATCGTGAATTGTCTGCCCTGTTGCAGAAAACACCAGATATTGCCCATGTCATGCAAGAGGGTAAAGTCGTCGACATGGACTTAGATGATGTTGAGATAGGGGCACATCTCTTGATTAAGCCTATGGAAGTTGTGCCTATCGATGGGGTTCTCCTTTCAGAAGCAGCTATTCTGGATGAATCCTCTGTCACGGGTGAAACTAAACCGAATGAGTTACAACAAGGGGATGAAATTCTTTCAGGTGCAATTAATGGCAGCTCCAGTATCGAAATCCGCACAAGTGTTGCAGCAAGTGAATCCCAATTTCAAAAAATCGTTGCTCTTGTTCGTGAAGCAGAAGCAACGCCGGCAAATTTTGTACGTTTAGCAGATCGTTACGCTGTGCCATTTACGATTATGGCCTACATCATTGCAGCTGTTGCTTACTTTATCTCTGGTGACCCTGTCCGTATTGCAGAAGTATTGGTGGTCGCAAGTCCATGTCCTTTGATTTTGGCTGCGCCCATTGCTTTTGTCTCAGGAATGAGTCGTTCCTCAAAAAATGGTTTTTTAATTAAAAATGGAACCATCATTGAGAAACTTGCAACAGCCAAGGCAATTTTCTTTGATAAAACGGGAACAATTACCGATGGTAAAATCGAAGTAGATGCCATTGTTCCAGCAGAAGGAATATCGCAAGAAGAGTTACTCAATATTGTTTACACCATCGAAAAATCTTCCACTCACATCTTGGCCAAGGCTGTTTCAAGCTATGCAGAGTCACATAATGTCCAAAGTCTTGCTTTAGAAAGCCTCAGTGAGGTTGCAGGATTAGGTGTGACAGGGCAAATCAATGGTCAATTAATTAAAATCGGGCGTGCAAGTTTTGTGGGCGCACCAGAGGGGTTAGATTTTGAAACAGCTTTTTATGTGTCACGTGATGGCCAATATATCGGTGCAGTAACCTTCTCAGATACTTTACGTGCCAATGCTCCCGCTGTGATTAAAGATTTACGTCAAGCAGGTTTTGAGAGCATTACGATGCTGACAGGGGATAATGCTCGTGTTGCCGATAAAATTGCAGCACAAGTAGGGATTACCGAGGTTTACAGTAGTATGTTACCAGAAGAAAAGCTTGCCAAAATCCAAGCTTCAACTATTCATCCAACGATTATGGTTGGTGACGGTGTCAATGATGCCCCAGCTTTAACGCTTGCGGATGTTGGTATTTCTATTGGGACTGGGAACAATACTGTTGCTAGTGAAGCGGCTGATATTGTACTTTTGAAAAATGATTTGTCCTCTGTAACAAAAGCAGTTCATATTAGTCGTGATACATTAACCATTGCGAAACAATCGGTTTTGATTGGGATTATCATTTGTGTTATCTTGATGTTAATTGCTGCTACAGGGCTTATTCCGGCAATTATCGGTGCTCTTTTCCAAGAGGTTATCGATGTTGTTTCGATTCTTTATGCTTTAAGAGCCTTGAAGGGATATAAGAATAAGTAATAAAAAATCGTCAGTTTTGACGATTTTTCTTTTGGTTTTCGATCCATTTCTTACGTTCATTTAAGGCCCATTCGTATTTGCCCATCTTATCAGGGTGGAAGTAATCTGCTTTTCGCAGTTTATCGGGAAGATAATCCTGCTTCACCCAATGTTCTGGGAAATTATGTGGGTACTTATAACCCTCGCTCCGCCCAAGATCCTTAGCTCCCGCATAGTGCCCATCTTGCAAGTGCGCAGGAATGGGAAGATTTCCGTATTTTCCTAAGTCTCCTATTGCCGCATCCAGAGCCATATAAGCGGCATTGGACTTAGGGGAGAGGGCAAGGTCAATAACGATATTTGCTAGCGGTATCCTTGCCTCAGGAAACCCTAATTTTTCTGCAGCTTGTAAACCTAACATTGTATGAACAGCGGCTTCTGGATTGGCAAGACCGATGTCTTCATAAGCCATTACTGTCAATCTTCGTGCCAGACTTTGAAGGTCTCCACCTTCAATTAGGCGTGCAGCATAGTGTAAACTTGCGTTTACATCAGATCCGCGGATTGATTTTTGTAAGGCGCTAAGCAGGTCATAATGAGCATCGCCATCTTTATCAAAACTTAGTGCTTTACGTTGAAGTGAGTTTTCCATATCTTCCAGGGTTACATGATGGTTTTCGGAAGATAAGACGGCAAGTTCCAAAGCATTGTAAACCGCGCGTAAATCACCGTTGGTTGAGTGCGTGAGGAAGTAAAGAGCATCATCGTCAAGAGTAACAGGGAAGTTAAAGCCTCGTTCCGTATCTTCAAGGGCAAGGTTTACAGCATTCTGTAAATCATCACTTTCTAGAGGCTTTAACTCAAAAATCTGCACACGACTACGGATGGCAGGCACAACACTAAAATAAGGGTTTTCCGTAGTAGCGCCAATTAAGATAATTTGACCATTTTCTAACAGAGGCAGGAGAAAATCTTGCTTAGGTTTATCCAGACGATGAATCTCATCTAAGAGAAGGACCAGTTGTCCAGAAAATTCCGCCTCAGCGGCAATTTCTTGCAGTTTTTTCTTGCTGTCTGTTGTCGCATTAAAACTACGGAAAGCGGCATTCATCGTGCCAGCAATAGCAGAGGCAATGGAAGTTTTACCAATTCCCGGAGGACCGTAAAGAATCATGGAAGTCAAAAGTTTTGTTTCGACCATCCGGCGAATGATTTTTTTAGGGCCAACAAGATGAGATTGCCCAATAATCTCGTCAATATTACGCGGTCGCATTCGGCGAGCTAAATTTTGATGTGTCATATAAAGCGGTTCTCCTTACTACCTAGAGATAATAGGCGTAAATTAAGCTGTCAACATAGAGACCATCAATGAAATACTCTTTTTTGAGTCGCCCTTCAAGTTGAAATCCTAGACGCTCGTAGAGAGCTAATGCTGTAGGGTTGCTTGACATTGCATTGATGGTAATCTTTTCATATTTTTCGGTACGTGCTTCGTGGATAAGATGTTGGATAAGCTGAGTCGCAACACCTTTTCCTCTTGCTTCTTTTACAGTCATTACACCGAAAGTAATTACATGTGAACCAAATTCAGACTTATTACGGGGACCGTAATCTAAAACACCCAAAATAACACCCTCTTCTTCCGCAAGAAGATAACGTGTTCCCTTCAATATTTTCTTCATTATTTTGAGTGTTTTATG
>OAWO01000850.1_pt1 | contig 10277 bp, 11 predicted proteins | sample 1495421 | NCBI WGS metagenome assembly OAWO01 (sample SAMEA2580162, study PRJEB22360) | human gut metagenome | biome: human gut; feature: human-associated habitat; material: faeces | place: Denmark | collected 2008/2010
TACCATTGTGCTGAAACAAGGAAGCAGCGCTGCTCATACAGGGTAGATGAGATTTCTTAATCGATTGTATAACTGTAAAAAACGGATATAGGTAAACAGAGGTGTGCGAAGCTGCGTATGCTCATATCTGATGCTATGAAGCAGCATTTTCATAAAACACAGTCTTGTGAAAGAAATCAACACAATGCCGGATTCTGTATAGTTCTGGCATTTTTTATATTTCACTTTAGCGATTTAAAAGAATCAGGCTGTCATCCGTATTTTTTTCTATTCCTGTATTCCTATTGTGAAAAATATGATAAAATTAAACCTTGTAGGTGATAAAATGAAAAATATGACACAGGGCAATGTCACGAAGCTGATTATGGCATTTGCGATACCTGTTTTACTTGGTAATGTATTTCAGCAATTCTATACCATGGCGGATACTATGATGGTTGGTCAGATTCTGGGGGTAAATTCCCTTGCGGCTATCGGTGCGAGTGCGTCGCTTTCCAATCTGGTTATTGGACTTTGCACCGGTGTTTCCATGGGTGTTTCCATCATGATTGCTCAATATTACGGGGCGCGTGATGAAGAGGGCATGAAAAAAGCCACGGCAGGATGTATCAAGCTTTGCATGATCAGTGTTGCTGTGATCTTTGTAGTCGCAATCCTGTTGAAAAAGCCGCTGCTGTATCTGTTACAGACACCATCCTCTATTCTGGGGATGGCAGATTCCTATCTGACCATTATTATCATTGGACTGTTTGTGACTATGGCATACAATATGATGGCGAGTATGATGCGTTCCATCGGAGACAGTCGGACACCTCTGTATTTTCTAATCATAGCATCCATTCTCAACGTGGCTCTTGACTATATATTTATCGCAATCATCCAGCTGGGGGTGGCTGGTGCAGCATATGCTACTGTTATTGCACAGCTGGTAAGCGTTATCCTCTGCTTTCTTTATATGCGTAAGAAATATCCGATGTTCATCGTTAAAAAAGAGGATTTCCATGTCGAGCGTGAAATTCTGAGAAAGCAGTTATCCATGGGAATTTCCATGGGCTTGATGAATTCCATCGTTTCTCTAGGCTCTGTCATATTGCAAAGTGCGGTAAACAGTCTGGGAGAAGTAACGATTGCAGCACATACCGCAGCCCGCAAGGTAGTGGAAATGTTTATGCAGCCGCTGATCAGCATTGCGATTGCCGATACGACCTTTGTTTCTCAGAACCTCGGTGCACAGCGGTTTTCCAGAATCCGTGCCGGTATGAAATCCAGTGTATGGATCAGCTTTCTGTGGGTGTGTATTGTGGTTCTCTTATCCTTTACCTGCATTGACTTCTTCATCGGCTTTCTTGTCAATGCAAAGCAGACGGAGGTGATCTCTCTGGCGGCTTATTATACCCGCATCAGCAGTGTCTTCTATTTCATCTTGGCTGTCTTGTTTATTTATCGAAACGGATTGCAGGGTCTGGGCAACGGCAGGGGTCCGATCATTTCCAGCTGTATCGAAATGGCGGTGAAAATAGCGGCAACCTTTGCCTTGATCCCGTTTACCGGCTATACCGGTGTGTGCCTTGCGGAACCGATTGCATGGTCGCTCATGGGACCGTGTCTGATGGTGTTTTTCTATCGTGATCTCAAAAGAAAGGAACAGCAGCTGGAGATGCATACGCTGGAAGCATATCAAAAAATTGAATTACCATAACCAAAACAATGGCATTTGCACAGGATTGCAGATGTCATTTTTACAAATGCAACGGCAAAGCTGTACAAAAATAAAAACAGGTATCCCCGTAAGCAGGAGCGAATCGATAGCTTAAAGCTTGTCTTTTTTATGAAACAGAAGCTGTAAAGACGAAGGCAGCTATATGAAAAAAGAATTCCAACCAGCAGGCTAGTCAAAATCCTTTTCCAGTGATATTTTCAATATTTCCGTAAAACGCAGAAAGCTGGGCTTTTTGAAAAAATTCTGCAGCAGCTCTTCATTGCGCACAAAGGTGCTCATATAATACCAGAACTGAAATGCCTTCGGATTATTCTTTTCAATGGATACCAGCATAACTACACGAACATTGTGATTCTTATCCCATGCGATGGGCTTTTTCAATACCCCCAGAGATACAAAGGTTTCATCCGAAAACGGTGTGAGCGGATGCGGTACGGCAATGCAGTTACCGAAGTAAGAGCTGGTAATCTGTTCCCTTGCCTTAATGACCTCCAGAAACTCATCATCCAGCTTATATTTTTCAATGGCATTGCGACAGATAATATCCAGAATTTCTTCCTTATCCTTCACCTCACCATAGAAATAACAATCCTCACTGAACTTCTCCAGTATGGAATCCGTGTCTGTATAGCCGTTGATTGCCAGATTGATTTTTTCAAAATCCTTCTCATCCGGGAAAATACTGATCAGTGTAATACCACCCTTATATTTCTCACTGTTTCTATCGGTGGAGAAAATAGCATCATAATCCTCGGTATCGAAATCGTCATTGTCTCCGGTGATAAAGGTAATCTCTGCAATCTGATTGGGAAACCAGGTTAGAATCTTATGACGCAGCAGGACTGTTTCCGACTTGCGAAGCGATGTGATAATCAAGATTTTCTTTGCGGAATTTCCCAGATGAATATTTTCCAGCCCGTAATTGAAATACAGGGACAGATAGGAAATTTCATCCGCAGAAACATTCAGATGAAACCGCTCCTTGATCAGCAGCGTGAAGTATAGGGCGATATCATAAGCAAGCGGGAAGGACTGTTTGATTTCCGGTGCCATCATATTATTAAGCTGTGTTCCGGATTTGATACGGTAAATGAGCGGTACCAGATGCAGTGCAAGGAACAGCTTCAGGCTTTCCGCAGGCTCAAAGTTGACACAGAACTTGTTGCGAATATACAAAAAGGAATCGTTGATAAAATCATTGACCTCCTTTTGCAGATGATCATTTCTGGAGTAATCAAGCTTTCCCAGAATGGTCTGCGTCAACAGATTGATCTCATTCATCATGTATTGCTTCTTGATGCGGTATCTGGTAAGAAAGCGCGTCAGTATTTCCGTGGAAATCTGATATTCTGTGGAATCCGGCATATCCTGTTCCATTTGCTGTTCGATGAAATGTCCCTTTCTGACTCTGCGCAGTGTGAGTGCGATATGCGCAGTAATATTCTGAATGGTCTGTTCATTGATCTGATAATGGTATTTGAAAAACACATCAGCCACTACATTGTATATATCCGATACATCCTCGGATAATGCAAAGTGATCGGTGGATTCATCATTGATTTCATTTTTTGCGATGCACATCCGCTTGTCAATTTCTCTGCCCTCGATCTTATAGCCGAGATTTGTTTTATGTACCAGTGCAAGATCGTATTGCTTTAACAGCTTTTTGATTTCGTTCAGTGCGTGATACAGTGTGGATTCACTGATATAGAAGGTCTCTGTCAGTGTGTATTTCGATACATAGCCGGTCGCATCCATCAGCATTTTCATAACGGAGTGAACTCGGTTTTTTGTATTACAGGAAAGCTGCAGCGTTTTCTTGCGCAGAATCTCCATGTCCTTTTCAAATGCCGCATCATCCAGTACACATAATCTGGTTCCCTTTCCTGCAAGTGTATCCAGTACAAATGAGGAATAGGAATCGCAAAAATCACGGACGATCTTCAGCTCGTTTTTTACTGTCCGTACACTGATATCAAACATAGCAGCGAGTTCATTGGATGAAACATACGTTCCCCGGTTTTCCACATAAAAAGATAATAGCGAGTATTGTCTCTTTGTCAGCATTTTATCACCTGCAATCCTTACCCCCTCTGTTTCATTTTCTAGTATACCCCAATCCATTTCAAAAATATTTTAATCTTATTGCACGAGCATCCGTGCAGAACGGAAAAAGCAATCCTTCGGAAAAGCTGCACGATTGCTGGTGCAATAAAAGAAAAAATAAAAGGCTCGTGCAATGGTAAAGTAAGGGTGTAGTTCAAAGGCCGTTGAACATTAGGTAAAGGAAGTGAAGAAGTGATAGAGCCGATAACGTATGTGATACTGAATCATGGTAGATTTGGAGAGGAGCTGATCAAAAGCGCAGAGCTGATTGCAGGAAAGACAGAGCATATTCATGCAGTTTCTCTATTGTCCGGAATGTCAATAGAGGAGTATTACGAGGAGGTCAGAGACTATCTAACAGGCGTTCAGGGAGAAATCCTTGTGTTGGCGGATCTGTATGGAGGAACTCCCTCCAATGTGGGCATGATGCTGCAGCGGGAGTTTTCACTCCATGTAGTGTGCGGTATCAATCTGCCGATGCTGATAGAGCTGATCTTGAAGCGCAACAATGAAGAATGCACGATCCAGGAGTTAATGGAGGCTGGTCTTGAGGCGGCCAGAGCGTCCATCATACAGCCGAATCCGATTGCATTCGATGAAGAAAGAGGGTGAAGAGCATGACAGAAATCAAACTGATACGAATCGACTTTCGACTGATGCACGGACAGGTTGTCACGAACTGGATCAAGCAGGTATCCGCAGATTCCATCCTGATTGTGGATGATAAGCTGGCGGCAGACAAGTTTTTGGCACAGGTATTCCTGATGGCGGCGCCTCCGGGAGTAAAGGTGGCAATACGTCCGATTGAAAAAGCGGTTGCTGCATTTAAAAAGGATGTATTCAAGGATAAGAAGCTGCTGATTTTGTTTAAATCTGTGGAAAATGCAAAGAAGGCCTTTGATTTGGGATTTCCGATGAAGGCACTGCAGGTAGGCGGTCTTGGCAACGGGACAAACAAGGTCATGATTTCAAATGAGCTGTCGTTAAGCGAACAGGAAGCGGAAATGCTGGAGGCTATGCAGAATGAGGGAGTAGCGGTAACGCTGCAGGTAACGCCGAAGGATCCGGCCTTCACACTCCACGACGCTTTGAAGGAAGTACGAGGGAAATAATGCTGACATGCGGTGAAAACGAGGGTTTAAACCGCATGGTACAGCAAAGAGGGAGCATTAAAAAGCATATTTCAGGAATTATAAAATGAAATGAAAAGGAGATATTTATGAACATAGGATTAGCCCTGGTATTTGGTGTACTCTACTGGCTGGCAACCAATAAACTCTGGTATGGTACACTGCATCTCGTCCGTCAGCCACTGGTGCTGGCGGTTCCGATTGGACTTATTATGGGAAACCTGGGGGATGCGATGAAAATCGGCGCATCTCTGCAGATGATTTATTTAGGCGCAATAGCTCCGGGAGGTACACTGCCTGCGGATGAGGCGCTGGCATCCTGCATTACGATTCCGGTGGCACTGGCAGCCGGATTAGAGCCGGATATCGCTGTAACCATTGCAGTTCCGGTAGGACTTCTGGGAGTCCTGCTGGATAATCTGAAGCGCACCTATCATTCCTACTTTGTCCACCTTGCGGACAAGGCAGCTGAAAAAGGGGATATGAAGGCAATGGGCAGAGCGGAATTCTGGTATCCGTTCTTCTGTTCCATTCCGCTGCGTGTTCTTCCGACAACACTGGCACTGCTGTTTGGAACCGATGCCGTATCCGCGTTCCTGAATGCGATTCCTGCATGGGCGATGAACGGTCTGAGTGTGGCAGGCGGTCTGCTTCCTGCACTTGGCTTTGCGGTAACTATCATGGTCATTGGGAAAAAGGAGCTTATCCCATACTTTATTCTTGGCTTTGCGATGTATGCCTATACAGGAATGAATACGATTGGAATTGCGGTAATTGCAATCTGTATTGCAATTCTTCAATCGCAGTTTACCAACAGTACAGGCAGCACAGTCGCTGTGGATGATGATGAAGGAGATTTCTGATATGAGCGAACTTAATCTGAAGAAAAATGAGGTAATCAAGGGCTGGGCAAAATATTATCTTACCGCCGAGGTGAATTCCGGCTTTGAGCGTTTAACAGCTCCGGCATTCTCCTATGGTATGAGTGCTATTCTTGCGAAGCTGTATAAGGAGGATGAGGAGGAATACAAAAAAGCATTACAGCGTCATTTAATGTTCTACAACTCTGAGGCAACCTGGGGCTCCGTTATTTTCGGTATGACCTGTGCTTTGGAGGAGGAGCGTGCGATTATGCTGCAGGAAGGGGCAGGCAGTGAAGAACTGGAGGCCTCCGCTGATATGATCAGCAACCTGAAGGTCGGTCTGATGGGACCGCTGGCAGGAATTGGAGACACCATCAATCACGGGATGCTTCGTCCGCTGCTGCTATCCATGTTTATTCCACTGGCCGCAGAGGGGAACTGGCTGGCAGGTGTCGGACCGCTGCTGATCTGGGGTGTTGCCATAACATTTCTTGCGTATACACTTGTCACAAAGGGCTATACACTGGGTAGAAAATCAGTGGTATCCATTCTGAAATCCGGTAAGCTGAATCAGTTTATCAAGACAGCCAGCGTGCTTGGTCTGTTTATGATGGGGGCATTGTCTTCCACCTATGTAAAGCTTGTTACACCGATATCATGGGCAAATGCAGTTGGCGAAAAACAGCTGCTGCAGGATGTTTTGAATAAGATTTTCCCGAATATTCTGCCGCTGCTCGTCGTGTTTGGCATTTATTTCTATATTAAGAAAAGCGGTCCGAAGTATGTGCGCATTCTGGTATCCATCCTGGTGCTGTCTGTGGTACTTTCCTTCTTCGGTATCGTATAAGGAGGAGCATGTATGGAACAAAAGCAATGGATTGACTTGAATAACAAGGTTGTGATAGTTACCGGTGGTGCGATGGGAATCGGAGAAGCCATGGTAAAGGATCTGCTTGCCTGCAATGCCAGAGTCGCAATCTTCGATCTGGCAAAGCCGAAGGATTTTTCTGAGGATGATCGCAGGATGTATGTGCATCTGGATATCCGAAACAAAAAAGAGGTTGAGGCTGCTGTTGATGCCGTTGTACAGAAATTCGGCACGGTGGATGCTCTGGTAAACGATGCCGGTGTGACCAGACCGAGGATCCTTGTGGATTACTATGGCAGCGAACCGCAGTATGAACTGAGCGAAGAGGATTTTGATTTTATGGTTGGTGTCAATCAGAAGGGGACCTTTCTGGTATCACAGGCGGTAACACGCGTATTGTATGGAAAAAAGGAGGGTGTTATCATCAACCTATCCTCCTGTGCAGGATTGATGGGCTCCAGAGGACATAGCTGCTATTCTGCCACAAAGGCTGCGATTCATGCCTTTACAATTTCCTGGGCAAAGGAGCTGGGACCGTATAATATTCGTGTTGTCGGTGTGGCACCGGATATTCTGGACCGTACTCCTGCCAATAATGATGAAAAATATAGAGCACAGGCATACGGTCGCGGCTGGGATGTCAACACCAGACCGGAGGAGTTCTTTAAAAACTACAAATCCTCTATACCGCTGGGAAGACCAGGCCATCTGTATGAGGTAGCGGATCTGATCTGTTATCTGATTTCCGATCATGCCAGCTATATTACCGGTGTCACCATTCCGGTATCCGGAGGAAAAAGCAAGGGATAGAAAGCACAAGGGTTAAATGTAACCACTTGTATAAGAGTACAGCGGTCTGCAGCGCAGGCCGCTTTCCATAAGGTATTTTGCTTTTCTATAGCATGGGCTGTAGAAAAAGCAATGTAGAAAAGCAAGTTCTACATGTTAATAAGATGTCAACCGCCTTGCGATATGGACCCATGGAGAAATGGGAGATTGGAGGAACATGAAAGAGGCAGTACTTATTGGGGCAGGACAGACAGGGCGCGGCTTTATCGCACCCATCCTGCAGACAAATGCATATCATATTACGTTTATTGATAAAAATAAAGAGCTTATCGATCGGCTGAATGCGGAAAAATCCTATACCGTTCACTACTTCGGTGATGGGAAGGAGCCGGTTACTATTACCGGCTATGATGCTTATACGACAGCGGATGAGGAAGTCATAGAGAAACTGGCACACTCAGATTTAATCACGACAAGTGTATTCGCAGGCAATATAAAGGAGCTGGTAGGGCTGTTGAGTGCTGCGGCTGAACTGTGTGGTGAAAAGCAGCTGCGGATCGTATGCTGTGAAAACGGTGTCCACGTAAAACAGCCGCTTGTGGATGCGAATATATCCGACAGCATTTCCGAGGGTGTGATCTTCTGTACAACACTGCAGCCAAAGGAAAAAAGTCTGGCACTGATCAGCGAGGATGTCGCAGAGCTGCCAGTGGACGGCAGTGTGAAGGGGATGATTCCAGATATTGTGGGAATGCCGCTGGAAGCAGATTTTCCATCCCTGATTCAAAGAAAAATTTATACGTATAATTTCATGAGTGCGATTGTTGCGTATCTTGGGGATTATCTGCAATATGAGGTTTACGGAGAAGCCGCAAATGATCCGCAGATTATGGAGCTGATGGATCGAGCAGTACCGGTTGTCAGTACAATCATCGCAAGAGAATATGCAGTAGAACAGGATGTGCAGCTTGCCTTTACCATGCGTGCAGTGCATAAATTCCGTAACCGGGATATCTATGATACGGTGTATCGCAATGCGCGGCAGGCACAACGGAAGCTGGGCAAAGAAGAGCGGCTGTATGAACCGCTTCGGCTTGCTGAAAAATATGGACAGAAATGCGGGTATATCCTACTTGCGGCAGCTGCGGCTATGCGGTATGCTGTGGTGAAGGAAAACAGCAATCCGGATACTCTTATGAAGATGTATGAGAATTTTCACTCCGCGGATAAGCTGAAGGAAGTGTATGGATTGCTGAAGGAAAGCATATCCCTAAAGGATGTTATCAAATTCTGCGCTGAGTTCTAGGTGTATGATTTCCTTATCTATGAGCATTCCATACATTAACTCAGAGCGCCTGATACCTGCTAAAAATATGCAGCATCCATTCATGTCATTTAAACAATATTTTTAATATCTGTGATACGGATGCGGCAGAAAGTTGGATGAAAAAACTGTTTTATAAAGGCTTATCCTTATAAAACAGTTTTCTTTTTTGGGATTGTATGTATTACTACATTGACATAACCTGATTCTTCAGCTCCTGATAAGTGTTGCAGACCAGTATCAAGTTGGATACGGCTTCGATCTGTTCATCATTCAAAGAGAGCAGCCAGGATGAGCAATCCTCATGATACTTACTTTTAAGCTGCTTTATTAACAGCAATGCTTCTCCTTCCTTTTTTCCTTCTTCAAAGCTGTCCTCCAAGCCATAGCGGTAACGCGCCTCTCCCATCTGAATCGCCATTGCGGTTGACCACAGCTCATCATCCTTCTGCATTTCCTCGTACTTGTCCATGAATACCTTCACCAGCCTTTCCTTTGACTTCAGTATATCATTTTTTTCATTATTTTCAAACAGGTATACCAGCTGTTCAAAGTCATTCAGCCTCTGCATTTCCTTCTCCTTTACGATGTCATTGATTGCCGGCATATGAATATAGGTACGAAGGATGAGCGGATAGTAGCTTTCATTCTCTCCCTGCTCATTGCGCATCTGATACTGATTGATCAGATTTCTGTTGTTCCATGCATATTCGTCAATGAAAATAATCTGATATACCGGCTTTAAATCCCTATACTTCTTACCGCTGTTCAGCTGATTGTTCAACGCTCTGGCACCGTAAAATTCAAAGCGCATCATTTCCGCTAATCCCTTGTAGGTGGTCTGCATCTCAATATTGAAATGGCGGTTTTGTTCATCCTTCACATGAACATCCAGAATGATACGCTTCTTTCCGATGATGCCCGGATCCAGATTGGGATTGAGCACGGTGCTTTCCTTTACCCGAATTCCGGTAACACGTTCAATGATGGTGTTGCGGGCGTACACAGAGCCTTCATCCTCACGGGAAAGGGTGTACTTAAAAAATAAATCATTGCTGTAGTTTAGCTGATTCATTACATTTGACATTTTTATGTCCTCCATTCTGTAAGGGTTCCTTACACCCCTATATACGTATGGAAGATGCTGAATTCCTAAATAATCCACGAATTATTGATATTTATTGGAATCTACATACACTAAAGAAGAATGAAAGGAAAAGCACCTTACAAAACAGCAGGTTGCTCTCCATATTTTATCAGCAACAGGGTAGGACCCGGTGTTTCTTTTCTGTACTGTTTTCTACTTGGCGATGCGTATTACATCAGATACATGAAAAAATTTACATTTCTGTTTCTTATTTACACATGCTGTTTCATGAGCTATAATGAATATACAGATTGTGTTGACGCATGACCTGCATTCAAAATTGAATAACAAGTCTTTGTGGCAGGGGGAAAAACGCACCACGAAACATCA
>OAWO01000851.1_pt1 | contig 10265 bp, 10 predicted proteins | sample 1495421 | NCBI WGS metagenome assembly OAWO01 (sample SAMEA2580162, study PRJEB22360) | human gut metagenome | biome: human gut; feature: human-associated habitat; material: faeces | place: Denmark | collected 2008/2010
ACAAATATCCGACAGTACAATGTATTTAAAAGCCCCCGCCGCTATGGCTTGAAGGAAAGCATCATTCGATTTGCGAGGGAACGCAAGGAAGCGGACCGCAGCAAGGCGGACATCGCGATGGAAAAGCTGGAACAATCCCTGATGGAAAATTACGAGCTGAAGGAAAAGCTGGCTGCCAGACTAAAGGATGTCAGGCAGCTGCAGGCAGATCTGGAGCAGGAGAAAAAACAGCTGGCGCAGCGGCGGGAGGAAATTCTGGAAACGGTCAGAGAGGATGCCAGAAGACAGCTGGAGTCCTCTCTGGAGGAAGCACAGGATATCATTGATGAGCTGAAGCATATGCACAGTGAAGCCAAGCCGCATGAAATCAGTGACCGCAAGGCCAGATTAAAGCAGCTGTCTTCGATGGACGATGCGGAAACAGACGATACACCGCAAATGCTGCCTTCCTATCAGGTGGGGGATTATGTAAAAATCAGCAAGCTGAGCTATTATGGAGAGATTATTTCCATGAACAAGGATAAGGTCTGCGTACTGGCAAACGGTATGAAAATGAATACAACGCTGCAGGAAATCGAACCGGCTGTGAAGCAGGTGCAGAAAACAAAGAAAAAGGGATACGCCAAAGCAGGCGTGCGCTCCTTTTCCATGGAATGCAACGTCATCGGTATGCGGGTGGCGGAAGCCCTGCCGATCATTGATAAATATCTGGATAATGCAATGCTTGCAAAAGCGAACAATGTCCGCATCATTCACGGTATGGGAACCGGAGCCCTGCGCAAGGGGGTACATGACTTTCTGAAGCGCAATCCGCGTGTGGAGAGCTTTCGCATGGGAGGTCAGGGCGAAGGCGGTCTGGGAGCGACTGTTGTTGTTTTAAAGCAGAAGGGAAGCGGTAAATAATGGCAAATATGGCCAAAATCGAGGATAAGCTGAAAATTCTTCCTGCTATGCCTGGCTGCTATTTAATGAAAAACAAGGACGGAGATATTATCTATGTCGGAAAAGCAAAAAAGCTGAAGCAGCGCGTACGGCAGTATTTTGTCGGTGCTCACGATTTTAAAACCACCCGCCTTGTCAGTAATATCGACGATTTTGAATATATTGTAACATCCAGTGAAAAAGAGGCGCTGCTGCTGGAAATCAATCTGATCAAAAAGCATACACCTCCATACAACATCATGTTTATGGATGATAAATCCTATCCGTATCTGAAGCTCACAAAGGAAAATGCTCCGGTATTAAAGGTGGTGCGCAATACGAAGGACCGTAAGGCCTATTACTTCGGACCGTTTCCGGATTCCGGGGCAGCCTGGGAAACGGCAAAGCTGCTGAATCGTATCTATCCGCTGAGAAAGTGCAGGCGGATGCCGAAAAAGGAATGTCTGTACTATCACATGGGACAGTGTCTGGCTCCCTGCATCAGGGACATTGATGAGCGTGTGTATGCGGATATGGTCAGCGGCATTCAGAAATTCATGCGGGGGGATGTCCGGGAGATGCTGGATACCCTGCATCGGGAAATGGAGCAGGCTAGTGAGGAGCTGCTGTTTGAAAAGGCACAGGAGAAGCTGAGCCTGATTCATGCGATTGAGCATGTGACGGCAAAGCAGCAGATCGACTTTAAGGACCGCAAGGACCGGGATGTATTTGGCTATTATGTCGACAAGGGCTATATATCCATTCAGGGCTTTTTCCTGCGTGGAGGAAAGCTGCTGGAGCGTACGCTTTCCATTGAGCCGCTGTATGAGAATGAAGCGGATGCCTTTGTATCATTTATTCTGCAGTATTATGCGAATAATCCGCTGCCGCAGGAAATTCTAATACCAAAGGAATATGATATTACGCATCTGGAGGAAATTCTGGACACGAAGATATTGCAGCCGCTTCGCGGAGACAAGCTGAAGCTGGTGGATATGGTGCTTGCGAATGCCAAAAATGCGCATGAACAGAAGTTCGAGCTGGTAGAGCGCAAGGAAAGCCGGCGCTATGAGGGAATGGAACAGCTCTGCAATCTGCTGCAGAAGGAGATTCATCGCATCGAGCTGTTTGATAACTCGCATATCTCCGGTACGCACAATGTCAGCGGCATGGTGGTATATCGGGACGGTGAGCCAAGCAAGAAGGACTATCGTACCTTTCGTCTGGGCGAATACATAAGTGACCTTGACTCTATGAAGGAGGTCATCTATCGGCGGTACTTCCGGCTGTTGAAGGAAGGTGCACGCTTTCCCGATCTGCTGATTGTCGATGGAGGTCATCTCCAGATCGAGGCGGCCAGAGAAATTATCGAGGCACTGGATATTCCCTTAACGATCTGCGGACTGGTGAAGGATGACAATCACAGGACGAGCAATCTGATGGATGTGAATGGGAATATTCTGCCGGTAAAACGCGACAGCTCTCTGTTTTTCCTGCTGACCCAGATGCAGGACGAGGTACACCGTTTCGCCATTTCCTATCATCGCAAGCTCAGAGGAAAAGCCATGACGAAGTCCATTCTGGATGAGGTGGAAGGGATTGGTGAAGTCCGGAAAAAGGAAATCTGGAAGCATTTTAAATCCCTGAAACGCCTGAAAGAGGCCACGATTGAGGAAATACGTCAGGTGGTTCCCGAGAAAGTAGCACAAAATATCTACAATATCCTGCATAATACAGACCAAAAATCGGAAGATGCATAAGATAAAGGTAGGTAGGAACGTTAGGGGGTAAGTGCTACGCAAAAAATACTGACGCAACGTGAAAAAGAGGTTTTTGAATTACTGATTGCCAATTACAGCACCAAGGAAATAGCGAAACTGATGAACATATCCGATAAAACGGTTAGAAACCATATATCCAATGTTATGTTGAAGCTTGGAGTAAAAGGAAGAGCCCAGGCGGTCGTGGAGCTGCTGAAATTGGAGGAATTAACGCTTGAATAGGCAGGACGTGAAAACGTTCTGCTTTTCTTCTGCGATATTAGGGTATAGCGAACAGGTGAGGGCATACAGGATGCAATGTTCGAAATGCAAGGGTATGAAACAGCAGTATGGGAACGTAAATCAATCCGTGTATGAATGCGAACAAAGGAAAAGCTTCTGTTGGTCATGTGTCTTCCTATAGGGAAAGAACAGCTTCTGAAAATTTCCAAATATTGTAAAAAACTATAGTTTTTTGGATTCTTTTGCCGTAAGGATTGATTCTGCCATACAGATGGTGTAGAATGACGTAAGACGATGACTCACCGGACAGTCATGCTGTTTACTGACTGCGGGTGACAAAGAAAAATGGAATAGGAAGGAAATACGCATATGAATTATTTTTATACTTATGTGGAGGATGAGCAGGAGGTGTCCAGCCTGCAGCAAATACAAACGGAAATGCAAAGGAAAAACGCGGCTGTCTGCTTTTTTGATTATGGCAGTACAGCGCAGTGGGAACAGCTGCAAGCCGTATGGAAGCAATCGGATATCCTGTACCTTCAGGATATTGCACACCTTGCCAGTGAGGTGCAGGAGCTGAAGCACAGACTGAGCACTCTGCAAAAAAGCGGCGTTTGTGTCAGGCTGCGCGATGAGCGCAGTGTCGATCTGGAACAGATGCTGCAGCTGATTGACTTTGTGACAGGAACGATTCGCAAGCGCAACTATGCCCTGCAGCTGGAGGGGATTCAAAAGGCACTGGAGAAGAAAAGGAACGGGGAAGGCAGCTACGGCAGACCGAAAATGGTATTACCCCAGGATTTTGAAGAAAATATACGGAAGATCATGCGTAAGGAAATGAAGCATGAGGACTATCAGAAGCAGCTGGGCTTTAAGCGCTCCACCTATTTCAAGATGGTGAAGGAGCTTCGGGACGGCTGGAAAGCACAGGACGAGGAGAATGAAACCGCAACGCTGACCCAAGAGTGAGTATCTTGCTCTTTTTTTCGTTTTGAAAGTCGTGTATAATAAAGAGCGAGGTGAGCCTATGCTACTGAAACGAAGTGTGTTTGTCATCCTGCTGATCGCACTGTTCAGCGGATGCTTTTATATCATGAACCAGCATTATGATGAACTGGCCAGATATCCGCATGAGCTGAGTGAGGAGGAACGAAAGCTGGTGCTGTCCCATCTCAGCACCGAGCAGATCAATTATCTGGTATCACAAAAGATAGAACCGAAGCAGTTTCTGCCATTTATCGAAATCAAGGACTTTGAGCTGAATAATACACTCTGGTATGATGTGGCATATCAGACACAGAAGCCGTCGCATACGGGGAGTGACCAGGAGGTTAAGGAATACATCGTGAGCTTTATCAACCGCTACCGTGCGCGTATGGAGTATCAGGAGCTGCATGACCTGCTGATGAACTATACCTATAATGTCCTGACCCGCTTTTTTGATGAGGGGGATCCGAATATTGAAAACGCTCATCTGATTGCGAAGCCCAACGATCCGTATCTGGTGCTGGGCGGTAAAAATACGCTGTATACCTATGAACCGAAGGATCTGGTATCCATCAATGATCTGCCCCACGCCTCCCTTGTTCCGCAGGCCAATGACATCACAATCAAGAAAGAGGTCGTTAAGCCGCTGAAGGAGCTGATGGCGGCTGCAGGGGAAGTCAACCAGAAGGAAAACGGGGATATGAAGGTGATAGCCGGCTATATTTCTTATGAGGATCAGATGAAGCTGTTTGAGAAAGCGAAGCTCGTTTATGGAGAGGATGTGCTGCAGCATTGGGATTATCCGGGACAGAGTGAATTTCAGCTCGGCTATACGGTGCGCCTGCTGCCAAACGGCCTGACGACGGAATTTGATGAGAAAAAGGAAAGCGACAAGGATAAAGATGCAGGAAAGAAGGAGGAAGCGAAGAGCTCGGATAAGAAGGAAAAGAAAAATCCGAGTGAGGAGGAGCGTGATCAGGAAATCTGGCTGAAGGACAACGCCTATAAATTCGGCTTCATTATCCGCTATCCTAAGCAGAAGGAGGATGCGACAGGAAAACGCTATCAGCCCTACACCCTGCGCTATGTCGGTAAGGAAATCGCGAAAAAGCTGCATGATGAGGGCTATGTCCTGGATGAAGTGAATATCAGTGATTTGAAGGAGTAAGAACAGGTCGGACCTGTTCTTTTTTCTGTTCCTGCCACATACATTGAACTAGAGGTGAACAACGTATGAAGAAAACCTTCAAGAAACAGATGGCCGTGGTATTCGGGGCCATCGCCATGATCGGATATCTGTCGGTACGCTTTTTCCCGGCACAGGAACAAAGTGCATCCCCGGTGATTTCCACAAAGGATGAAACAAAGCATATGCAGATTTATATGATGGACAGTGATAAGACACTGGTTCCGTTATCCATACCGGTCAGTGAGGAGATGAGCGAGGAGGATAAGCTGGCACTCATGTTTTCCTATATGAGCGGGAAGCAGGAAATCAAGGGCTTTGCGCCATTGTTTACAAAGGAGTGCACCCTGCAGTCCTCTTCTATCAAAAACGGCATTGTATCCCTGTATTTTGATGATTCTCTGAAAAACTATGATAAGGAGAATGAGCTGCGTATTCTGGAGGCAATCACATGGGGAGCTACGCAGTTTCATGATATCGAGCAGGTAAAGCTCTATCTGAATGATAAACAGCTGACCAGTATGCCGAATGCACAGACACCGATTCCGGAAATCCTCAACCGCAGTATCGGTATCAATCATTTCGAAACCTCAACAACCACATTGCATGACTCTGCCTCCTTGACGGTATTCTATACAAAAAAGGTACAGGGGAATGAATACATGGTTCCCAAAAGCAAGCGGGTTGCACAGAGTCAGGGGGATGCCTTGAAGGCGAGTGTTGAAAACATTCTTTCCGATATCAGTGTCTCCAGTGCGCTTGATCAGCCGCTGTATGCCGATGATATCAAGGTCAGCAGCTTTGATGTTTATGACGGCTCCCTGATTGTGAATCTGAATAAGAATATCCTTGCCAGCAACCGCACGGTGAAGCAGGATGTGTACAATGCCCTGGTGCTATCTCTGGCTGCACTGCCCGGCATTGAAAAGGTCGAGGTACGCGTGGACGGGGTCACGGTTTCACCGAAGGATCAGAAGGAGGATATGGTATCGGTGTATGCTTTGACGTATAATGAGGTACAGTTCTAGCGTATTTAAAAAAAACACTTCTAAATGTCTGCATTTTTTGGTATGATAATAGCGGTGGTAAAAATGAAGATAGTAGTAGTCAGTGACAGTCACGGCCGTGATGATGCGCTGGAATATGTTCTGCAGCAGCATGGGGATGCCTATGCATATATTCACTGCGGAGATATCGATGCGGATCCGGGGGCATTTCCCCGTTTTGTGACGGTTGGCGGTAACAATGATATATTTTATGATTATCCGGATGAGCAGATTTTGAGTATCGGGACTCATCGTATCTTTATTGTACATTCCCATCAGTTTATGTATTCACGCAGAAGCCAGCAGCTGGCGGATGCCGCAAAGGAGCGCAGCTGTGATATTGTCTGTTATGGACATACGCATATCGCCGCGGATGAACCAGTGGATGGTATCCGTTTGATCAATCCCGGATCGCTGTGGCGAAGCAGGGATGGCAGAGGTCCCAGCTATGCGCTGTTAAACATAGATGGTGACACAGTGGATGTACAATTTGAATTTCTGCCGCAAAAGCAGAAGAAAAGCAAGTTTTTCTGGTAGGACAAACCGTACATGATGCGGTTTTTCTTGCGTTATCAGGGTTTCAAATCACAAGGGTGATTGAAATAGATGGAAGATACACAAAGTAAAGAAAGGTGTTAGAGATTATGGAAAGAAAAATAGGAACGGTATCCAGAGGTGTGCGCTGTCCGATTATCCGTGAAGGAGATGATCTGGCTGCCATCGTTTCACAAAGCGTATTGTCAGCTGCAGAAGCGGAGGGCTTTGAACTGCGTGACCGTGATGTTATTGCGGTAACGGAGTCCATCGTTGCCAGAGCACAGGGAAATTATGCGTCAGTGGATGCAATTGCCGCAGATGTTAAGGAAAAGCTGGGAGGAGAAACCATTGGTGTTATGTTCCCGATCCTGAGCCGTAACCGGTTTGCAATCTGTCTGAAGGGAATTGCAAAGGGGGCGAAAAAGGTCGTTCTGATGCTCAGCTACCCAAGCGATGAGGTTGGAAACGAGCTGGTATCCATCGATAAGCTGGATGAAGCCGGAATCAATCCGTACAGCGATGTCCTGAGTCTGGAAACATATCGGAAGCTCTTTGGTGAAAACCGTCATGAATTTACCGGAATTGACTATGTGAGCTACTATGGTGATCTGATCCGATCCTGCGGTGCCGAGGTGGAAATCATTTTCGCCAACCATCCAAAGGAAATTCTTAAGTATACAAAAAATGTTCTAACCTGTGACATTCACACAAGAGCTAGAACAAAACGCATCCTGAAAGCAAACGGTGCCGAGCGTGTCTGCGGCCTGGATGATATTATGACGGCGTCCGTTGACGGGTCCGGATACAATGAAGCCTTTGGTCTTTTGGGGTCCAACAAATCTACAGAGGACATGGTGAAGCTGTTTCCGAGAAACTGCCAGCCGCTGGTACAGGATATTCAGAAGCAGGTACTGCAGGCATGCGGGAAGCATGTGGAGGTTATGGTGTACGGTGACGGTGCCTTTAAGGATCCTGTCGGGAAAATCTGGGAGCTTGCGGATCCTTGTGTTTCTCCTGCATACACCCCAGGTCTGGAGGGGACTCCGAATGAACTGAAGCTGAAATATCTGGCAGACAATGATTTTGCACAGCTGAAGGGTGAGGAGCTGCAGAAGGCAATCGAGGCGAAAATCCGTGAAAAGGAAGACAACCTGGTTGGAAACATGGCTTCTCAGGGAACAACTCCAAGACGTTTGACAGACTTGATCGGCTCTCTCTGTGATCTGACGAGCGGTTCCGGAGACAAGGGAACACCGATCGTACTCGTTCAGGGATATTTCGATAATTTCACAAACTAAAGGGTGAACAGCTGATACATAAAGCACCATTGCGCGGCAATGGTGTTTTGCTGTACACGCATTAAGGATGATAATCGAAGCAGCTGCCTGTGCTGCCGACTTTATCAGAAGGTACTTTTACGTCATGAAAATATCATGCATCGTGAAGAAAATCTGAAAGAGGCAGGACAGGCGTATGAAAGTCCGCAATTGTTCTGAACATCGCAATAAACACAGACTTTCTAAAAAGAAACGGCGCAAGGTGGTATGCATGATACGTGCGGATGCGTGAAGGAAGCTTTTCTTTATAATGAAATATCATAGCTTTGTACAGCTAGGAAACAGGTACATGAATGGATATTGTATGGGAATGCTCAGCAGGCAGGGGTCTGCTGTTTTTAATTTATGATTAGAAAACAGTCGTTTCAGTCTGCAATTTGTATTTGACCTCATAATCCTATAAGGCATCAATAAAGGAATAAGCGCGGTTCTATTTCTGACAGGCCTGCATACCATAGGATAGAGGTGATGCTATGTCGTTTTTATCGTTTCAGGAGTTTCTCACGTATTTTTCAAAGGATATGACCATGCTTGCTCATAGCGGACAGCTGGAAGGGTATCTGAAGCAGTATGTGGATTTCTGCAGTAGGCATCATATCCAGCCCAATCTGCTCGAATTGCACAGGGAGTATGCGAACATGCATGTCTGAGTGTCGAAGCCTGCCGGTTTTTATCGGTTTGCGTATGGCGAATATCGACAGATTCATAACATAGCCAGGTGTATACTGTGCCATGAAGGAGGGATGCTTGTATGGAGAGCTATGTAGAGGTCAGTATGCTGCATAACACCGCAACCATTCTGCTGTCATTTTTAATGGCATCCTATGCCTGTGTACAACCGCTGCCGATACGGAAAATGCTGGTTTATGCACTTGCTCTCAGCATACCGGGCTGTCTGCTGTTCTTTCCCGGCTCCTGGCTGTTTCTGGTGCTGGAGGAAGTCGTCTTTTTTTTCTGGCAGTTTCGTTTCTGTGCCAAAAGCTGGATGATGATGCAGGGGATCCGCATACTCTGGTACATGACATCCTTTGCGTTTTATCAGGGTGGTTTTCATAACTTTCTCTGGTTTGTCCCGCTCCATGCGTCGGTGTACTGGCTGTGGCTGGTATATGGCGGAATGTTCCTTCTGCTCCATGTGAAATGGAAGGATATGCTGGCACGCATGAATTACCTGTACCGACTGCAGATTGAGCTTGCGGATACGACGCTGCATTTGAAGGGATGGCTGGACAGCGGAAATCTGCTGAGCTATGAAGGAATACCGGTCCTGTTTATTTCTTCCTCCTATGAGACATATTTTAAGAAACAGGACATAGAATTGGTAGTAATGAATACCGTTGACGATACCTCTGTCATACGCTGCTATGCATGCTTGGCGGCGATAGAGGGATGCCATAAGCACAGGGTGCTGGTCTGCTGCAGAAACCATGTAAGCCTTCCGCTGAACTGCGAAGTATTGCTGAACATGAATATGATGACACTGGGGTGATGATGATGAAAAAACTGCTGCAACTCATTCGCTTTTTATTTATTAAACAGGATGTCATGGAGGTCTATTACATCCAGGGAAATGATGTACTTCCCAAGCCGCTGGACAAGGAAGAGGAGCTGGCTGCACTGATTGCTCTGGAAAACGGAGATGAGGAGGCCCGCAACACACTGATTGAACATAATCTTCGCCTTGTCGTATACATCGCAAAGCGCTATGAAACCAATCCGATTTTTATGGAGGATCTGATCAGTATCGGAAGCATCGGGCTGATCAAGGCGGTCAATACCTTTAAACGGGATAAGAATATCAAGCTGGTGACCTATGCATCACGCTGTATTGAAAATGAAATCCTGATGTTTCTGCGCAAGAAAAGCCGCCGCAAGGTGGAGGTCAGCTTTGATGAACCACTCAATATCGATTATGACGGAAATGAGCTTCTGCTCTCGGATATTCTGGGAACCGATGATGATGTCGTGACCAAGGAGTTTGAAAAAAAGGAAAACAAGCGGGAGCTGCTGGAGGCGATGTCGACGCTGAAGGAGCGGGAACGCCAGATATTGCAGATGCGCTACGGCATTCAGCATGAAGAGCTGACCCAGAAGGATATCGCCAAGCGTCTGGGAATCTCCCAGTCCTATATATCCCGTTTGGAAAAGCGCATTATCGCCAAGCTGAAGGTACAGATGAAGAACTCACAGTAAAACAACGGTTCAGCTGCAGCAACGGATTATGAAATTTGAAAAAATACAAGGAACC
>OAWO01000855.1_pt1 | contig 10247 bp, 9 predicted proteins | sample 1495421 | NCBI WGS metagenome assembly OAWO01 (sample SAMEA2580162, study PRJEB22360) | human gut metagenome | biome: human gut; feature: human-associated habitat; material: faeces | place: Denmark | collected 2008/2010
CGCCGGTCAGCATTATCAAAAGGCCCAGAATAAGTACGCGCCCGTTACCATGCTGATCTGATAATCTGCCCATATAGGTAGAGCTGAAGGTTCCAAACAAATAGACTACAAACAGCAGCCCTACTACAGTCTGGCTTAATGAATAAGGCGGTGCCAGTAAGACATAGGAAATAAAGTTAAAAACAGCAACAAAAGAACCCATAATCAAAAATGCAACCAGGTAAATCCATAATAATTTCTTATTTGCCAGAGCGGTATGAAAGGTTTTTATCAGCTGCAGTCCGCATGACTGGCGCTGCCGCTGATATTTCGGTTTAGGCAGCAGCATAAAAAAAGCAATACCGACAGCAAGATATAAAATGCCGATCACAATCAGCCCCATGCGCCAGGAAACAAAATCAGTAATCGCGCTGACCACAAGCCGTCCAAACAGGCCTCCCACTGTTGTTCCGCTGATATAGATCCCAATTACAGTACCGACGTTAAACGGCTCAAATTCCTCATTGATGTAAGCAATTATCAACGAAGGAAATGCAGCTAAAAGCAATCCCTGTATCAGACGCATCCCCAGAATAGCTTCAAAACTGCCGCTGAAGCCTATCATAATAGTCAGTATTGCAGCTCCTATCAAGCCGACAGCAGTTGCCAGTTTACGGTCAAAACGCGGTGCCAAACCGGCAATCAGCAGCATTGCTGCTGACATCCCCACCAATCCTAAAGATACTGCCAGACTCCCCTGTACTGCATTGAGCCCAAAGCTGGAAGCAATAACCGGTATAATCGGCTGCACACAGTACTCGGCACCAAAAGCCGCCATACTTCCTAAAAAAATAATAAACAGCGTTCGCCAGTAAACCTGCGAACCTGTTTTTATATACTCGCGATTTTCCACTTAAAAGCCCCTTTTCTCTATAACCTGCTTTTAATTGTATACCTTCTGCCGTATTAGTCAATTCCTAAAATAAATAAAAGCACCGATGGCGGCCGGTGCTTTTATTTATTTTTTCATCTCATTCACCTTTACTGCCGTTATTCACGCAGCTCGGCCAGCGAAGGCAATGCAGCACGTACAGGCTTCCACAGCATGATCGAAACAGTATAATCGATCAGCGAATGTAAAAATGTACCAACCCCTACCAGAACAAGTACGCTCATAACATAACCGTCGGCAAGCTGTTCCGGTTTGAAAATGCTGCCGGCCAGAAAGAAAGGTGAAACGACGGCAACCTCGGCCAGAGCATGTACAAAGGCCAGCCCACCATTAAACACAGTGCTTGGCAATGGCTTTTCAATGATTTCCGGTATTTTTCTGATCAGCACAGCCCCAAGCAGGGCAAAACAGATATGGCTGGCAGCCCTCAGAGCAATAATTACAGGCGTCGTCATAAAAAAGCCCAGCGTCGTTCCCAAGCAAACTACTGCGGCCAGCTTCGGCGATATGAACATCGCAATAAAAATAGCCACATGGCTGGCCAGCGTAAACGACATCGGCCCGATCACTATTTTAGGCATCAGCATCGGCACAACGATACCGATACCACACAGTACCCCGGCCAATACAAGCTGATTGATATTCTTGCTTTTCATTTCGCAGCTCTCCCCTCATCATTCATCCTTCTGCCTCATTGATAACGAAAACAGCGCCTCAGGGCGCTGTTTTTATTTTAACACAGTTTGCAAAAAAGCCTGCAGACGTTCATTTTTCGGATTAGTAAAAATATCCTCAGGCCTGCCCTGTTCCTGTACTCTGCCATCAGCCATAAAAATAACTTTGGTCGCTACTTCGCGGGCAAAACCCATTTCATGAGTCACTACCACCATCGTCATTTTTTCTTCAGCCAGTTCACGCATGGTACGCAGAACCTCCCCTGTCAATTCAGGATCCAGCGAAGATGTCGGCTCATCGAAAAGCATGATCGACGGCTTCATCGCTAAAGCGCGGGCGATAGCTACACGCTGCTGCTGACCGCCGGAGAGCTTCCGCGGATAAACATCCGCTTTTTCGGACAAGCCAACCTTGCCTAAAAGTATTTTTGCTTCTTCGATTACTTGGGCACGGTCGCGCTTCTGCACCTGCACCGGTGCTTCAATCAAATTCTGCAGCACTGTCATATGCGGAAACAAGTTAAACTGCTGAAACACCATTCCCATTTTACAGGCAATTCGGCGGCTTTCGTCACCGGGTGCATATACCACCTCACCTGTGCTGCTGGTATCAGCAAGCAGCTCACCGTCAATAATGATCGTGCCCCTGTTGATAGTTTCCAGCTTGTTCAAACAGCGCAGCAAAGTACTTTTACCGCTGCCGCTGGGACCGATGACGGCAATGACTTCGCCTTCTTCGACATCAAGATCTATACCCTGCAAAACGTTCAGTTCCTGAAAACTTTTATGAATATTACGTGCTTCGATTTTTTTCATGGCTTACTCCCATCAATCGTACTTCGAAAATCTTTTTTCCAGTTTGTCAAATCCGTAGGTCAAAACCAGCGTCATCAGCAGATAAAAAACACCGGCTACAAGAAACGGCGTAATACTGAAATCACGCTGCACCAGATTACGTGTCGCCCGCAGCAGATCATTCATTGCCAAAACATAAATCAAAGAAGTATCTTTAACCAGAGTTATCGTCTCATTGCTAACAGGCGGCAGGATAATGCGAAAAACCTGCGGCAGAATAATACGGCGCATGGTCTGTACATAATTCATACCCAAAGTACGGGCCGCTTCATACTGGCCTTTAGGAATAGCCTGGATACCGGCGCGGAAAATTTCGCAGAAATAAGCGGCATAATTAAGTACAAACGCAAAAATAGCCGCCTGAAAATCATCCATCCTGATCCCAATACCGGGAATAAATGGAAGTCCGTAATAAACGAATAAAAGCTGCAGCATCAGCGGCGTACCGCGCAGCAGCCAGACATAGACACCAACGGCACTGCGCAGACTGCCAAGTGACGAAACCCTCGCCAGAGCCAGCAGTATACCTAAAGGTATTGACAAAACAATAGTAATAAAAAACAATTTTAAAGTTTCGATCGTTCCCAGCCACATCTGAGGCAGGATGGAAATAATATAATCCATTATGAGTCTCCGTATCTGCATTAAAAATAAGTAGAGTAAAAGGGCCGACAGCTCATGCCATCGGCCCGGAGCTTATTAATATTTAGTGATGTCAACACCCATCCATTGTTCAGAAATCTTTTTCATGGTGCCGTCTTTTTTCATTTCATCCAGTGCCTTGTTGATTTTCTCACTGTATTCTTTATCATCCTTACGGAAGGCAACCGCTACGACTTCGTCGCCCAGATTTTCTTCCAAAGCTACATATTTATCAGGATGTTTGACCATATAATAACGAGCCAAAACAGCGTCAACTACCATGGCATCGATACGGCCGGCGTCCATATCCATATAAACAGCAGCAAAGTCAGGATATTTTCTGTAATCTTTCAGGGAAGTCCTCAGTTCATTATTTCTGTCAAGAATATAAGAACCGGTACTGTCATCCTGTACTGCCAGAACTTTACCCTTCAAATCAGCAATTTTAGTAATCTCAGACCCTTTAGGAACAACTACCAGCTGAGCATTTACCATATAGGGCTTGGAGAGCGTATAAGCTTCCTGACGCTCCGGGTTGACTGTAAAGCAGTTCCAGATCGCATCGATACGCTTACCCTTGATCTCTGCTTCCTTGGAAGCCCAGTCGATCGGTTTAAATTCTACTTCCATACCAGCACGCTTGCAGGCTTCTTTAGCGAGGTCGATATCATAACCGACGATCTCGTTCTTTTCATTACGGAAGCCCATCGGCGCAAAATTGTCATCAAGACCTATCACCATTTTTTTAGGACTGTCACTGCCGCAGCCTGCAACCAAAGACAAAGCCATCAGCAGCGTCATAGCCAAAAGTAAAAATTTCTTCATCATCCATCCCCCTCTAAGGTGTTGTTTTCTTACTACGCTTTTGATTATACTTTAGTATGCTAAATTTGTAAAGAGGTAAATTGATTTTTTTTGAAATTTTTTGCAGGAATTTTCCTTACAGCTGCGAATCTTATTTCAACAGCAGTATTTTATAACGAAAGAGGGGCTTGTGATGATCGTCACTGAAAGAAAAACCGATATTTTTGAACGCCGGGCCGGCGGTAAAGGCAATACTATTATGGAGCACATCGTCGATGAAAAGGTTTACGGCGGTAAAATAGCCGCTTATGCGCGCGTAATTCTTAAACCCGGCTGTTCACTCGGTTACCACAAACATGAAGGCACCAGCGAAACTATTTATATCCTGCAGGGTACGGCCTTATATAATGACAACGGCACTGAAAACACGCTGACTGCAGGCGCAGTTGTTTTCTGCCCCGAAGGCGAAAGCCACAGCATCGAAAATATTGGTCAGGATGACCTGCTGGCTATGGCGCTGATCGTCAACGAAAAATAAATTACAAACAATTACAAAACATATTAAAACACTGCTGTGAACTTTGGTTCACAGCAGTGTTTTAATATTTATTCGGATTTATTTTACTGCTCGCAGCAAAGCGACGCTCACTTAGAACGTGAACCTTAGCCCGGCGTTGACGCTCCACTTTTTGTTGATGTCGCCGCCGAAGCCGCGCGTCACTTCGCCATAGAAGTTGCCCGTCCTGCTGATCCTGACGTTGCCGCCCAGCCCCAGCTCGAACCAGGTATCGCCGTAGTCGTTGTGCTTGGTCAATATATCATTGGTTCCGCCTGCATCCGAGGTCAGCTGCAGGTCGCGCTCACCGGCAAATTCGTGCAGCAGGTCGGCTTTCAGGTAGATATCGCTGCCATTTTCTATCTTCTGTCCCATGACGAAGCCGATACGGCCGGAGGCGGCGTTCAGTCCATCGAGACGGCGCCTTTATGGCATCGATACGGCCATTGACGCTTCTGTCGGTGGTGTAGTCGATACCGGCCAGCCTGCCAAGGGTAAATTGTGCCTGTGGCTCAACAAAGAAACCTGCTTCAAAATCAAAGCGTTTGCCGTATTCCACACTAAGACTGTAGGCGTGCTGCTTGTAGCTGGCTTTATCCGGGTAGTCGCCGTAGGATTCCAAATCGGTCGAGAAGTTGCCTACACGGGCCGTAACATTGGTATATGCGCCGCTGCCTGCTGTCCAGATGCCATAAAGGCTAAAGGATCTCAGATTATCTTTGCTGCTGCCGGGGGCGTAGCTGCCGCTGCCATCGCCGTAGTCGATAGCGCCGCCATAGATACTTCCGCCCTTGAACTGCTTCTCAAATCCCAACTGATAAAGGTTGTAGCGTCCTTCGTAGCCTGAGCCGCTGAAGCGCCCTGCCTGCGTCCTCGCCCAAACGCCGTCTGCCTGCTCTCTGCCGCTTGCCAGTGCTCCCAAACGACTGCGCAGACTGTCGTTGGTATTGCGCCACATAGCATAGCTGTTATCGGCAGCATCCAAAAGCACGCTCGTATCATTATTGACTGTTTTGACCATATTTGTCAAATACCAGTCGTTGGCCGAAAGCCCCAGAGCATCACCTTTAGACAGTGTGGGCTCAACGTCCCACAGTCCTCCGGCATTGAATTCTTTACCCACAAAGGTCAGTTTGCCGCTGGCATCGGTTATCAAAAGCTGCTTATGTTCCCCTGTTACTTCAATATTGTTTAACTTGCTCAAGTCTTTGATCTGTACATAGTGAGTACCGACATCAGCATGGGTAATGGTAACTTTATCGCTGTTGGCTTCACCTGCCAGATCGGTATCCAGGATAAAGGTGGTGCCGCTGCCGCTAAGCGTATCTATGGTCAGGCTTTCATAGGCCGGTGTTCCCGCGCGTGTCACACTGCTGTCATTCATGTCGATAACTGCATTATTTGCCGTCAGCGTGCCATTGATATTGAAACTGCCGCCATCAATGTTTTCTAAAACCATACTACCACCTGTCATGGTCATCCCACTGACTATACCGCCGCTGCTCATCTGCATAATACCGCCGTTAAGCTCTGTATCAAGGGCTGTACCACCATTAAGAATAAGCTGCTCGCCGCCGCTGTTAATGATCGTCCCTCTCATCTGTGCTCCGCTTATAATGCCCATGGTCACGTTGGTGCCGCCGCTGCCAAGCGTCATATTATCATAACCGGAAGTGATATCGTCGATGATCTGCATACCGCCGTTATAGGTAATATTAGATATATTGCCGCCGCTGCCCAGATAGACAGTTCCGCCGCTGTTCAAAACAGTATCCAGTGACGTGCCGCCGACTGAAACGATTTGCGTACCGCCGTTCAAGGCGTTTACCGTACCCTTACCACTGCTGGAAACAACCTGCGTACCACCGAGCATAGTACTCACTGTGCCGTTGCCACCGCCGGCAACAGTTCAGAGTATCGACTGTACCAGTACCGCTACTACTTATAACCTGACTGCCACTGTTCATTGTACTGACCAGACCTGTGCCTCCCCCCATGATATTCTGCTCACCACCGTTTAAAGTCTCTATCATGCCATTACCACTAACTCTAACGATCTGTGTTCCGCCGCTCATATCGACTACCGTGGCGCTGCCGCCCTTGAATACATACTGCTCGCCGTCCAGCATAGTAACGATCGTACCGATGGCATTGGAGTAAACGATCTGCCCGCCGGCGCCATCATGGTTGTCAAGAGTAATGATCGTACCGGTGCCGCCATCATCAACCAACTGCGTCCCCGATTTCAATGTGACCACCGTACCGACAGCATTGGCCGAGATCCACTGTGTACCGGTAGTGTTCATGATGTTGATTATACCGGTACAGCCTTCGTTCACATATTGCTGGTAGCTGTTAAGCTCGTTTATCATACCTGTGCCGCCAGAGTAGATAAACTGCCCAGCGGGACCATTCATAGTTCCTACTGAGCCAACACCGCCGGAGATGTACTGAAGACCGTCCATAGTCTCCACCTTACCTGTGCCACCTTCGTAGACAGTTTGATAGCCACCGTTCATATCAATTACCGTGCCAATGCCGCCGCTAGATACAAACTGCGTGCCGCCTCCATCCATTTTACTGACTGTGCCGGTCCCGCCGCTTGATATCGTCTGCAGACCAGCGCCGTTTACGTCACCACTCATAACACTTACAATACCGTTTTGTCCAGAGGTTATAGTCTGCGTATCGCCCTTCACCATAGTGGCTACGCTGGCATTGCCGCTATAATCAGTGGCTTCGGCGCGGGCAAATATGGCCCTGTCCACTACGTCTGCCAGCTGGGGCAGCACGGCGTAATCCAAAGGCGCAGCATCGCTACGCAGGGGCTGGACTGGGGCAGGCACCGTTTTCCCAGCCGCGGCCAGTGCTGCCACCGGAGCTGTGACATTGACAAGGTTCATGCCCATAACTACTGTCGCCAGAACTTTTTCTGCCCGTTTTTTGCGTTTTTCCCCCAGCAGTGATTTTACCCTAGATTTCAAAGGCACAAACTTCCCCCCCCAGATGTACACACGGAATGTCCTGCCTGATCATTAACTCCTGTTTATTTAAATTTTTATGTTTTCTCATCTTCTTTCCTTCTCTCTTAACTTTATTTTGGAGTAAAACTCTTACTGTACTTTTTCAAAGCCTTCCATAGCTATGCCAGCTTCTATGGGCAGGCACAGCATATTTAGCGAGATATAATTGCTTTCGATCCAGCCTTTTTCTGTCTGCTGCTTTATCGTAAAAATATTTTCCTTCACGCCTTCATAATTATTGGGGTTATACATGGTCGGTTTGTGCCAGTACAAGTCGTAGCCCTGCTGTTTTATCCATTCCACCAATTCCTGCGACTTTTCTGCACGGTCGTTTTCTACATACAGGATCGGCCGATATTTACGAAGGTTTTCTGCCGCGCCCTGTAGTACGGGCAGTTCCATGCCTTCTACGTCTACTTTGATAAAGTCGCAGGCCGACAGCTTAAGACTATCGATGGTGATAACCTCTACTTCTTCACCTTCGCTGCAGCTGCCCAAGGCCAGACCGCCCCAGTTCACTTCTTTTTCGCAGTCCTGCAGTGGTACCAGCAGCTTACCCGGTGCGTTGCTAAGGGCTTTTTGGAAGCCGTAGATATTGGTCAGGCTGTTGAGCGCCGCATTGCCCAGCAGTGTCTGGAACATCAGCCGCTGGGGCTCAAAGGCATAGACCCTGCCATTCGGCCCTGCCAGCTGCGCCAGTCCCAGTGTATGCGCGCCCAGATTGGCCCCGGCTTCGATAACTGTGTCGCCGGGTTTTACTACCTGGCTAAAAACGTCGTATTCACCTTCTGAATATTCGCCGTAGACCTTCAGCGCTTTGCCGATAAACTGGTCGTGCCTGTTAAAGACCATCAGCCCATGCCGGCATTGACGTACTATGTTAAATTTTTCTGGCATTTTTACTTCTCCTTATGTTTTTTACTGCAAGAGGCAAGGTTCATTTTCTTATCCTCGCTTTTTTTGCTTTGCCTGTTGTTTTAGCGGCAGTGGTTTTATTTATTGCTGCACTTGCTATGGACTCAGCTTCTGCTGACGCTGCTTTATCTGGAGCCGGCTGTTTTGGTGCCAGCGGATCCAGCTGGTAGTCTGCCATCAGTTTGTCTATAACTTTGTTTACCGCTTCGGGGTTTATGTAGCGGCTGCATTCAAACTGGCGGTCGGTGCCTTTAAGGCGTGGGCACCATTCAAAGTCTTTGTGGTCGAATACTACCTGGGTATCGTTCCAGCAACCGTTGCAGACGTGGTAGTTTATGACCCGGTAGGGTGTGGCAAATTCGTTAAACGGCAGGGTAAAGCCGCTGATGAGTACGACAGGTATGCCTACGCCGTTGGCTACCCAACTAAGACCGCTGGACAGTCCGACGAAGAAGTCGGCATGGTATAAAAGGTCGATGCGTTCTGACAGGGGCAGCTTGCCGGTAAAGTCTTCTGCCCCGTAGGGGATGATGTTAAAGCGGCTTTTCATGCCGTAGACGTTTTCGCGGTCGATGCACAGCACCCTGTAGCCTTTGGCTTTAAGGTGTTTGACCACGTTTAGCCAGCCGCTGCCGTTGTTCCAGTATTTGGCCTGGCTGCTGGACTGGGCGGCGATGCAGACGTATGGTTCTGCTATTTTACGTGTTTTGTCTTTGGGCAAAAGCTTAACGCTAAGCTGGGGCGGTTCACCGCCTTCGTCCAGCCCCAAGATCATGGCGGCGTTTTGGTGCAGGCCGCGGATGCGAAAATCTGACGGCTGGTGCAGCCTGTCGTCGCAGGGAAAGAAGATGCCCATATAGTAGCTGGCGTACAGCCCTTCAGGCCGTTCTTCCGGTTTGAGAAAGTGTATCTTAGGATAGGCTGGTTTAAACAGCTCTGCCAGTTCTTCGTCCATGGCGCAGTAAAGCTGGCAGCCGTGCTTTTGGCGGAAGGCTTCCGCATAGGAGAACCAGGCCAGAATATCTCCCAATATCCCGACCGGGAATTTTAACAGCACTTTTTGGCTGCGCAGATCCAGGTCGTGGGCAAAGATCATTTTATCTTTTTCGTATACTTCAATACGAAAATCGATAAAATACTTTTTGCTGCTGGCAACCAAAACGCCGCTGGCAGGTGCGTCGTAGACAGTAAGGCAGGCTTTGCGGTCAATAAACCGAACCCTGTACTCGCCCTGGGGCACGGTGACGCGGGCGCCGTAGTTAAAGTCGAAGCTGATACCTGCAATACCGCTTGGCTGCTGCACCTGGCCTGCGGCGAAGGTCATATAGGGTTTTGGCGCTGCCTGAGGTGCCTGTCCCTCCTGGGGCAGGCCGCTGTTGTTACCATCGCTGTTGCCTTTGGCAGAGTATGCCATTTCTTCGTCACTGGCTGATTTTATTTCCGTCATAGTCATGTCTTCCTGTTCGTTTTGTTTTCTATCAGTCTAACTTTTACACAACAGTACCGCTTATTTGTCTAAAGCTGGAAGCGTTACGGCTGACCGCTTTTTTTAACCAGTGTCAGCAGCAGCTCCATATCACTTTGGGTATACCGCTTATCCTGCCCGGTCCCGCCGACTGCTACGTTGGCCGCCTGCCGGGGGTCAAAAAAACATTCCAGCTGGCAGTCAAAAAGATTGGCCAGACGCAGCAGCTGTTTCAAGCTGAACTTGACGCGGCCGCATTCCATATTGCTCAGATGGGTCTGACTGATGCCAAGCGTTTGCGCCACATCCTGCTGGCGCAGCTTGCGAATCGTGCGCAGGAACTTGACATTGGCTCCGATTTTTTCCAGACAATCTGCATCGT
>OAWO01000866.1_pt1 | contig 10178 bp, 8 predicted proteins | sample 1495421 | NCBI WGS metagenome assembly OAWO01 (sample SAMEA2580162, study PRJEB22360) | human gut metagenome | biome: human gut; feature: human-associated habitat; material: faeces | place: Denmark | collected 2008/2010
CGTTGCAGGTCATCGGCGGCAGGCGTTTCCCGTCGCGCGTCTTTCTCCTGCTGCTGTTCCTGCTGCTCTCCGGCCTCTTCGCCGTCACGGTCGCTGCCTACGGGTTTGAGCGCGAGTTGTATCTGCCGGTCGAGCTGTTCCATCCGCTTTTTGTGCCGTGAAATCGGCTTATTGATTATTTAGAATTAAATTATTATATTTTCAATAATATAAGTCAAATAACATTTGAATGCCATGCAAACTGTCAGAAACCCTTTCATTGTCAGCGGTTATGTTTCCGCAGACTACTTTTGCGACCGGAAGGCTGAAACCGCAGAACTTACGGGCGCACTCGTGAACGGGCGCAATATAGTAATCGTATCGCCCCGACGTATGGGAAAGACAGGGCTGATCGAACACTGTTTCCATCAAAAAGAGATAGCGCAAGGCTATTACACGTTCTTCGTGGATATTTACGCTACCGGATCGCTCAAAGAGTTGGTATTCATGCTCGGCAAACATATTTTCGATACGTTGAAGCCCAAAGGAAGGAAATTCGTCGAGGGATTCTTTGCTGCGATCGGTTCTCTGCGCCCGGCTTTCAAACTCGACGCGGTATCCGGGGAACCGGTATTCGACATCGGTATCGGGGAGATACGCAAGCCGGAGGTATCGCTGGAGGAACTTTTCGCGTATCTCGAAGCGTCGGACAAACCCTGTCTGGTGGCCATCGACGAGTTCCAGCAAATCGCCCGTTATCCGGAAAAAATGTGGAAGCCGTACTGCGTACGCATATACAGAAATGTACCAACACGAACTTCGTTTTTGCCGGAAGCCAGCGCCACATGATGCAGAATATTTTCTTCTCTGCTTCCCGGCCGTTCTACCAGAGTGCTTCGTTCCTGAACCTCGGCCCCATCGAGGAGAGAGCCTATCACAAATTCGTAAGGGAGCATTTCGAACAGGCCGGTAAAAGGATTTCCGACGAGTGCATTGCTCGTATTTACGGACTGTTCGAAGGTCATACGTGGTATATGCAAACTTTGCTGAACCGCCTCTATGAACAAGCGGTTCCCGGTGAAACGATAATACCCGAAGAGGCGAATAGCGTCCTTCATGCCACCGTGGATGCACAGCAGAGCGTTTACCGCTCTAAAACAGGCGATTAAATTCTTACAGCAAGCTAATCAGCGAGTTGTAAGGATTTTTCGTTTATAGCGGTTAACGAGTTGCTAACTAATCTTCTGCGCTGCATTGCGCGCTATTTCACCTTGAAAAAGAACTCGTGTCACAAATGTAGTGATTTTTTCTGTAAATATTTCATCACGACACATTTTGTCGTGTAACTCATATATCTTTGCCAAAAAGATCAATACGTATGGCAAAGATCAATCAAATACGTCGTTTGGCAATCATCGTTTCAAAACTTAACAGCAAACATTACGTTCCGGCTGAAGAGTTGGTTGATTATGTCTCCTATACAATCAGGGCACGTTATTCGGATACGGCTGGCTGTACACTGCGGACCCTACAACGTGATTTCAGAACGATTGAAGAGTTATTCGGGGTTACTATCCGTCATGACAAGCTCTGTGGATACTATATTGACGAGAGGTATGGAAGCGCAGAAGATTACGAAGCATTGCTGCTGAATTTTGAACTGCTCAATGCAATCGATTCAGACAGCACTATTCAAAAATATCTACTCCCGGAACATCATCGGGCGATTATTCTGCCGAATATCGCTGAATTACTCGATGCCATCAGAAACCGGCATCCGGTAGAATTCGATTATATATTAGTCCGCCATGGAGGTAAGGTGGTTCGCAAATGTTTGCATCCCTATTTTCTGAAAGAATCCCAACAACGCTGGTATCTGATTGGATATGATACCGATGATAAACTCAAAGCGTTCGGACTCGACCGGCTTTCCAGTTTGCGAATTTTGTCCCGGGAGCGATTTATGCGTAACGATACGATTGATATTCCGGCATTGTTCCGTGAGAGCTACGGCATTTGGAATAACCCAGAAGATCCTGTTGAAGAGATTGTACTTAAATATGATGTTTTGGACGGAGCTTTTGTTAAGACCATGCCAATACATCCGACGCAGGAGTTGCTCGACGATTCATCCGACGGGATTACCATACGTTTACAACTGCGTATTACCAACGATTTCGTCATGGCTTTGTTAGCTCGCAGCCGTTCTGTCGAAGTCATAAGACCGGTTTCACTTCGGCAGCGAATTTACGAAATTTATTGCCAGGCGCTTGAACGCAATAAACCTACATGCAATGAATGACAGGAACAGCTTTTGGAACGAATCGACAGGAGAACGGCTGATCGGATGCTTAGGGGGCTCAATAGGTATACTATCGCTGCTATGTGTAGTAAGTGTGATCGTGCATCATTGCAATCGTCCTGTCCCCACAACAACCGCCGCCCCCTGGCTCAACGACGATCCATCACGTCCTGTAACCGACATAAAGGAACTCGACTATAACCGTCGCCTGATTATTTATCGAGATGAGGAACCCCGGCGGCAATTACAGAAATTCGAATACCCTAAGGACGAGCGAATATATGGTGAGTCTCAAAACCTATACGAAGACTACTACGAAGAGATATATGAATATTTTCACGATTAAAAACAGTTGATCCATGAAACCTTATGAATTTGAACAATTGGTCTGCGATCATTATAGGCAAAAAGGCTATCGCGCACAGACAACTTCTGCTTCGAATGATTATGGCATCGATGTATTTGCAGAGAAAAAAGGAGAGAAGATTGCCGTACAAGTCAAGATGTACGGCGGATCAACACGCAAGGTCAACCGGCAAACAATGATGGAACTTTATGGTGCAGCGGCTTATTTCGATTGCACGAAAGCCGTACTGGCAACTGACGGAGAAGTGCTTACCGATGCTAAAGAAGTAGCGCATAAACTCGGAATCGATATTCTATTTATCCAGCCAGACCGGAAAATCTCCAGGCCGAGCGCATCGTCGGCTGAGTGGAGTTTAGCCGACATCATATGGGAGAAATACATCATGCCTCTTGCCGGAAAAACATTGACGCGCGATAACGGTAAAACAAATCGCATTGTAAATGTAGATTGGAGCGGTATAGAACGTATCACATCCAACGGAAAGCACCAAAAGATCGGAATTGAGATTTTTCGTTTCACAATGGACAGGCTCTTTACGACAGGACGGATTACGCGCGATGAGATTAATCAGAATTATGCAAAGCGCGCGTCATCGGGTATTGTATTGATTCTTTCACAGGCTCCTTGTTTCCGGCTCGTAAAACAACCGGCGGCATTGGAATTAGCAGAAGAATATCCGCTTTACAGCATGGTGTTGAACCACCTGTCGCAAGTTAAGTAAATATAACCGTTCAATTCAGCACGAATCATTGATATACAATACCCCTTTGTGAGTTTTGCTGTTGTCGAAAACATTTTCTAATTTTGTGGTGCTGTCCCGAATGGGTGGCAATATATTTTAGTTTAGTGAAAGTGTTTCGCTAATCCTTACCGAGAAAATTTGGCGATTTTTAAGTAAGCAAGGATGGCAATACAAACACTCATCACCGTGTATAGGCATATATCTTCTCGATATATACTATTCGGTGTGGGGTATTGTTTATTTGCTTACGGGCTACGCCAAATGCCTCTCGGTCGATAAACGAACGACTCCACACTTTTCTTTATCATAATAATCCCGCCATCTTGGAGTCGAATGGCAATATAGTTTTGAATCTAATATTCAAAATAATATTGCGATGAAAAAACGATTATTCTTTTTGTACCTCCCGTATTTCTGTTTAATGTTCGGCTGCGGGGAAAACTACGACGATTCGGCCTTGACCGGACGTGTGGACGACCTCGAAAACAGGGTCGCCAAACTCGAAGAATTATGCAAGCAGATGAACACCAACATTTCATCCCTGCAAACCCTTGTCAATGCGCTCCAAAACAAGGACTGCATTACCAGCGTCGTCCCCATTACCAAGGATGGAGAAACAATCGGTTACACCATTTCCTTTACCCAAAGCGCACCGATTACGATTTACAACGGACAGGATGGCAAAGACGGTCAGGACGGTAAACCCGGCGAAGACGGGAAAGACGGCTCTACCCCGGTTATCGGAGTAAAGCAGGATGCCGACGGAATCTATTACTGGACACTTAACGGCGACTGGCTGACGGATGATTCCGGCAACAAGATAAAAGCAGAAGGCCGCGACGGTCAGGATGGAGAAGATGGTAAGCCGGGACAGGATGGCAAACCCGGCGAAGATGGCGAGAACGGGCAGGATGGCAAGCCCGGAGAGGATGGGAAAGACGGCATAACGCCTCAATTGAAAATCGAGGACGGCTACTGGTACATTTCCTATAACGACGGTGCATCGTGGGCACAGCTCGGCAAGGCAACGGGCGATAAAGGAGAACAGGGCGAGCCGGGACAAGCCGGAGGTATCTTCAAGGATGTCGAAGAAACCGATGACAGCGTTATATTCACCTTGAATGACGACAGCACGATTACGATTCCGAAAGCAACGCCATCCGAAAGATTGGATATCACATTCAGCAATACGGAATCCATCAATGTCCTGCCGGGAAAAACCTATGAAATCGAATATACGATTATCGGAGCGGATGAAACGACACGAATCGAGGTGGTCGCGCAAGACCTCTATAAGGCGTCTGTTTCACCGACAGATTACCGATCCGGAAAAATTATCGTTACAACACCGTCGGCCGACCTCGAAGCAAGCCGCATCTTGGTATTTGTCTCCAAAGGAACGAATACCATCATGCGCATTATCAATTTTGTCGAGAGCGTCATTATCGTTTCGACAGACACCGTGGAGATTGCCGCAGAAGGTGAAACCGTGCAGGTCGAAGTGGAAACCAATGTAACCTATACGGTGGAAATTCCGGAGGCCGATCGTGTTTGGCTGTCTGTTGCCGAGACACGTGCAGCGACACATACGGAAACGCTCACCTTTACCGCCCAAGCCAATCCGAACACGACCTATCGTTATTCGACCGTCAACCTGAAAGACGATAGCAGATTGGTAGCACAAAGCATTCTGTTCGCGCAAAAGGCCTCGGGATATAAAACGGTCCATGTCGAAACAGCAGGAACATTGGAAAACTACATTTCCGCCGATGAAAAAGAAAAATTGATCGGATTGAAACTGACGGGCAAACTCAACACGTTCGATTACGATTTCATGCGCATCATGCCCGCATTGGAATCCGTCGATCTGGCACAAATCGACAATACGACGATTCCGGCCAGTTGTTTCAAAGAAAGTACGGTCAAAACGGTCATTCTACCGCTGAATTTGGAAGCTATACCGGACAATGCGTTTTATCAAAGCAAAATTACATCTATCGATATACCCAAAACGGTCATATCAATCGGAAATTATGCATTCTATGACTGTTTAGATTTGGGGGGCTATCTCAATCTACCGGAAAATCTTCAATCTATCGGAGAATACGCATTTGCTGGCAGATCTACGGCACCTAATAAATTATCAGGAGATCTTATTATCCCGGATAGCGTGTTTTTTATAGGGAAGTATGCATTTAGAGGTTGCAATTTTTTTAATGGAATATTGAGTTTAAGTACAAGATTAACTGAAATTCCAGAACATGCATTTTCTCAATGTTCTAGATTGCATGGTAATATACTAGTAGGAGATAACGTCAAAATAATAGGTCCATATGCTTTTGATGGATGTACTTCAATATCGGGATATATCAGTTTAGGTGAAAATATTAAGGAAATAAAAATTTCTGCTTTCAAGCAAATTCCAGCTAAAAAAATATATTCAAAATCTACAATTCCACCAACATTGGAATATGACGTAAATAGTATATTTGACTCTTGGTCTTATTTAGGTGTACCAATTGGATGTAAAAATACGTATCAAACTCGATGGGATATTCCATTTTGGACAATTGAAGAACTAGAATTTTAGCTTATGACTCTCTTACAATTACAAAGAACCGTCTTGGCGAAGTTAGGTGGGCGCAATCTAAAAAATCCAGCAATACATGCGAATGCCCTCGAGAAGATATGCACATTTATTATAACTCGTTCTTTCGAATATTTATCCGATAATAATGTGGTTCTACCATCGGATAAAGATATTCTCAAAAAGAAATATGAATTTTATAAAAATCAAAAAATAAATAATGCAGAATTCTTCTATTATAACGAAATTTATAAGCATTATGAAAGGGAAAAACACATTTACGACTGAAGTTCTGAATTGCGTAAACTAATTATGAAACGCCAAAATGCGTCATGCGACGAACAAAAAAGGATTCGGAGCAAAATGCGGGCAATAGGATTCTATGGGAAGGATGATTGGGGAATTTTCGATTGCCAACTTTCCGATTTAGATGCATTGATTAAAAGAGGACAAATAAGAGTTGTAGGGATGTTGCCGGATACCCTGAAAATATGCCTGAAAACCCAAATGGAACATGTTATGAAAAATTCTATCATAAGAGGTATCGATTTTAAGACTATTGAGAATTTACAACAAGCCGGATTCGTCGGCTTTATTCCAATTGCCGATTTATGGGAAGATTGTTCAGCTATTCCGAGAACCAAGGGTGTGTATATGGTCGTGCGTACCACGACTGTCGCTCCCGAGTTTCTCAAACAAGGCTCGGGCGGATTCTTTCAAGATAAAGACCCCAATGTACCGCTCGACATATTACGTGCAAATTGGGTAAATGATACTTGTGTTATCTATATTGGAAAGGCCGGAGGTGTTTCCTCTTCAGCAACCCTTCACAGTCGGCTGAAACAATATTTACAATTCGGGCAAGGAAAGGCGGTCGGTCATCGAGGAGGGCGTTATATTTGGCAATTGAAAGATGCTGCTGATCTCTTATTCTGCTGGATGTCATTACCCTCAGATGACCCTATCGATATCGAAACAAATTTGATTCGAACTTTTAAGGAACGATATAATGGGATGCGCCCATTCGCCAATTTAAAAGATTAGATAATATCCCGCCATTTCGGCGGGATATTTTAAGTTACTAAATTTAGACTTAAATTTACACCGTTGTCTTTGCTCCGTTCGCTCGATGTCGATTCCTATTTTCTGGTAAAACTCCTTTCCTTGCTGTTTGAACCACTTGCTGTCGTCTTATCCGTTTATGGTGAACCTGAATCTGCCGGGGCCGTCCTCGTCGGGTTTGAGTTGCAGGACGACATCGCTGGCCCTTAACGTATGATTATACCTTATCGAGTGCAGCTCTCCCGTGTATCGGTAAGGCTGCATTGTAGATAACGTTTTGGTTCCCTTCTTGTCCAAGTCCGACGTTCTTACAATCAATAGTTTTCCTATTTCAACAGCCCCCTTTACGTCCGGACATAGATCATCGACGCACATCAATGCTTTCACTATCTGTTGGACTTCCTGTTTAAGATCGGCGACCTCTTTATCGTGCCTGGCCTGTATTTCCCGTTGCAGGCTCTTAATACCTTTTGTCTTTGGCCTCTATCTCGTCCCGTAAGTCTGAGATCTGCTTTTGATACCTCGCGTGCTTGGGGTCGTGGAACAACGCCTTATGGAGTTACAGAAGATGAAACGAAAACAGCGACAAGATGTTAAAGATAAAGTCAAACGGAAAGTACGGAACTGTATAAAGAGATTTTACCTGTTATGTGTATTGATTTGCGGAAGTTTAGGATTTGGTATTTATTACGTTGTTTCTCGGATATGCTCCTCGCATGATACTTTATTGTCCGTTCTGTCATTTGTGATAGGTTGTATCGTTCTGCCTGTATTGGGATACATACCGAGTATTCGAAAAAAAATCGCATCGTTGCGAAAACGTATAATCCGTCGCAAAGGCAAATCTTTATTCCATAAATATAGATAAAAAATAACGTCGATTCCCGACCGTTTGCAGCGATCGACTATTGGAAAAGCAAATTCATACGGGAATGAAAAGAGCCGCTGTGGCATGCGGCTCTTTTCATTATCATTTCTTTTTGGATGTTGTAGGATTATTGTCCGTGCGGGGCGGAACGCTGCCGATGACGATACGTCCGCCGGAGGCATCGGCGATCTGCCGCAGGCGTGCGGGAATATGCCGTTGCAGGTCATCGGCGACAGGTGTTTCCCGTCGCGCGTCCTTCTCCTGCTGCTGTTCCTGCTGCTCTCCGGCCTCTTCGCCGTCACGGTCGCTACCTACGGGTTTGAGCGCGAGTTGTATCTGCCGGTCGAGCTGTTCCATCTCCTTTTTCAAAGCCGCGAGGTCGGCTTCTTTGCGCCATGTGCCCTCGATGATCTGCCGGAGCTGAGGCACGTCCTTTTCCAGCGAGGTGCGCTCCTTGCGGAATTTCTCCAGCGTCGGTTCGATCGTGCCCAGCGCATGCAGGGGGTTGAGCGCCGCCGTGCGAGGGTCTCCGGCCAGATTGCCGTAGTTGTACTGGTAGAGGTATTCTCCCTCTCCCCGCACGTAAAAGCGGTTGCGAATGGTCTCGAAATCCTCCTTCATGCTCTTTTCGCTCTTGACGATGATCTCGAACCCGTAGATGGAGCCGATCCGTTTCTCACCCGTTCCCGTATCGACGGTTTTTGCGATATGGTTCAGTTGTTTGCCGATGAACTGCGGATCGTTGCTCTCCGCCCCGTCCAGCGTGATACGGTTGCGATACGATCCGTCCTCGTTGAGTTCCGCACGGCTCCTGAAAGCTTCGAGGTCTTTTTCGATGCGTCCGATCCTTTCGTCGAGTTCCCCGATTTTTCCGAGCGTATATTCCAGCTGGCTGCGGCTCGACGACTTGCCGCGGACGAACGCCTGACGCTCGCTCTCCAGCCCCGCGATCTTCTTTTCGAGGCGGGCCTTTTGCAGCAAAGTCGGGTTGCCCGACAGCACGGCGACGTATTCCGAGAAGTTCATGCCGCTGCCTTCGCCCATGCCGCCTTCGTCGATGGTACGCACGCCCATACGGTTCTGTTTGAGCTGGAGGATGAACAGCTGCTTGTTGTGCAGCAGCCCGAACTTGTAGGCGTCGAGCGACTTTTCGACGGCGTAGATCAGCACGTCCACCGAGTTGTCGGCGTAGAGTTTGGCTATCTCGTTGCCTTTGCGGATGCCGCGTCCTTCGCGCTGCTCCAAGTCCGAGGGCCGCCACGGACTGTCGAGGTGGTGGATCGCCACGCACCGCCTCTGGGCGTTCACGCCCGTACCCAGCATGTCGGTCGAGCCGAACAATACGCGGATGCGTCCGGTGTTCATCTCTTCGATTATCTTCTTGCGTTTGCCCTCGCTGCCGGCTGCCTCTTGTATGAAACGAACCTCGGAAGCCGGAATACCGTGGTCTTCGACCAGCTTGCGCTTGATCTCGGCATACACGTTCCACTCGTCTCCCGGCTTCCATGTTCCCAGATCGGAGAAGACGAACTGCGTACCCTTATGCCGGTCGTACTTACGGTAATAGTGCGCGATCTGCGCGGCGCAGTGGTTCGCCTTGTTGTCCGCATGATCGCCGTACAGCTCCGGGTCGATCATACGCATATCGAGCGACATTTTACGGGCGTAGTCCGTAGCGATCAGCATTTTGGCCTTCTCCTCGCTTTCCGTGAGGGGTGCCCGTCCCAACACCGTGGCGTCGCCCGTCTTGGCGAAATGCACCAGCTTGTCGATAAACGCCTGCTGGTCGGGCGTGGGCGGGATGTTATGCAGTATCTCGTTTTTGTGCGGTCGGTCGATACCGATGTCCTCGGCCGTGCGGAAATCCGTAATTTCCGAATAAAAAGCCGCCAGCTCCGGAACCTTGATGAAATAGCGGAACCGTTCCTTCTGCACGATCTGGTTGGTGACCGAAAATTCGTAATCGACGCTCTTTTTGGCGAATACGGCGGCCCATGCGTCGAAGGTGCGGATGTTCTGCCGGTCGAGTGCTTTCGGACGCAGGTATTTGAACAGCAGATACAACTCCGTGAGGGAGTTGGAAATGGTCGTCCCCGACAGAAATGTCGCCCCCAGATCGCGCCCCGTGCGTTCCTGTATGGTTCTGAGAGCAAAGAGCATGTTAAGCGCCCGCTGGCTCCCGTCGGGGTTGCCGAGGCCCGCCACGCGGTCGTGCCGCGTGTTGAACATCAGATTCTTGAATTTGTGCGATTCATCTACGTAGAGGTGGTC
>OAWO01000877.1_pt1 | contig 10103 bp, 10 predicted proteins | sample 1495421 | NCBI WGS metagenome assembly OAWO01 (sample SAMEA2580162, study PRJEB22360) | human gut metagenome | biome: human gut; feature: human-associated habitat; material: faeces | place: Denmark | collected 2008/2010
TTTTATATTTAATTCAGGCCTTCACGTTCAACTATACGATCTAAAATTTCACCGGCCTTAAAAATAACCAGATTACATTTTATTTCATCATTACGATATTTCGCTTTGAGATCAGAACAGTCTATTGTTCCCATTTCCTTCGTAAAGGTTTCAATAAATTCCTTTTCCAACGCTTTGATACGGCCGCTTTCATGCCCGTTACGGCTTACATACAGGCTGCTCAATACCATAAAGCCGCCCGTTATCGACTAGAAACTCCGCCAGCCATAACGCCGCCGGTTATAACACCACAGCTGCTTTCTACCCCCATCCCACCGCCAAACCCGGCAGCAAGTTTTAAGGCCTCACCGGGCAGCTTCATATTATAAGCCCAATTCGCACCATAAAGAATTTTTTCCGCACAATTCAAATCCATAGCGCTTCCAAAACCATCCTGTAATAACTTTAGCAGCATCTCGACCCCTCCAATATGCCTTATAAATTAACTTCAACTATGCTACCTGACTTTCTAGTCGCTGTCAGGTCGATTAAACGCTGGTTATCTGACCCGCGAAACGGCAGATCAAGATTACGCTGCGCCAAAATAAAAGGCCCGTCAACCAAAACATCTATTTCCTGCAAAACAGGAGAATCCTTTACCTCGTCATACCAATAACCAGTGTAACACCAAATTGTAAGTTTTGGGTTTTCTCTACGCACCAGCTTCAGAAACTCTAAAATGTCGTCCGCCTGCGCCAACGGATCCCCGCCGCTTAAAGTAATACCTCTGTGCAGCGGCGTCAGCTTTGGAAAAACTTCGTCGGCCAGCTGCTGCGGAGAATACTCCGTACCTCCCTCAAAAGGTAACAGATCAGGATTATGGCAGCCTTCGCAATGCCGCGGGCAGCCCTGAAAAAAAATCACAGACCTGATCCCCGGACCATCCACAATAGACTCTTCTAAAATAGCGGCAACTTTAAGCACAATAGACGCCTCCTATTCAGTACAACAGGTTTCCCGACAATATTTTTGGGTCAGAGTCCTTTCGCAAACAGGACAATAATCACTGTCAATGATACCAGTGTAGCCGCATTCTTCACAATAATCAATCGGGAAATTAATACCTACATAACCACAGTCACATTCCAGCATATGTCTAAGAACATCTTCCACTGCCCCTAGATTATGGACAGGAGACGAGGCAAACTCAACATAACTTATATGGCCACCGTTTGTAAATTTATGATATGCACCTTCTAAGCGCATTTTCTCAAAAGCACTGATCGGATAAGATACCGGTACATGAAAGGAATTAGTGTAATAAGCTTTATCCGTAACACCGGGAATAATACCATATTCCTTGCGGTCCATACGAATAAAGCGCCCTGACAAACCTTCGGCAGGAGTTGCAATAAAGCTGTAATTCAAATCATATTTATCGCTCATAGCATCCACTTTTTCACGCATATGACCAATGATATCTTCACCAAGCTTTTGTGCTTCCTCACTTTGTGCATGATGGCACCCCAGCAAAGAAGTCAGTGTCTCAGCCAAGCCAATGAAACCAACGCCCAAAGTACCATGCTTGATAGCCTCTTCAATCCTGTCGTCACTGGCCAGTTTATCACTGTCCAAATATAATCCCTGCCCCATTAAAAACGGTAGATCACGGACTTTAAGATTTGCCTGCACTTGATAGCGATGATAAAGCTGATCTCGTACAAGATCCAGCAAATCATCCAACAGTCGGTAAAAGGTGTCTATGTTGCGCTCAGACTTAATTGCCAAACGCGGCAAATTAATTGTAGTGAAGGACAAATTACCGCGGCCTTCTGTAATTTCAGGTCCGCGACGATTAGCAATAACACGTGTACGGCACCCCATATAAGCTACATCCCCGCCATAAGGTTTATTAAAGCTAGTATCCATAAAACTAAAAGTCGGATTCAAACGCTTGGCTGCAACTGAAATAGCCAGCTGGAATAAATCATAGTTAGGATCACCTTTGTCCAGATTTATACCGCGTTTAACACGGAAAATAACATTCGGAAAAATAGGATTCTCCCCGCGTCCAAGACCTTTAGCATATGCATTCAATAAATTACGCGTCACCTTGCGACCATTTTCAGAAGTATCAAGACCCAGATTTAAACTCGAAAACGGTACCTGCGCACCAGCCCTGGAGTGCATACTGTTCAAATTATAAACAAGCGCTTCCATCGCCTGAAATACTTCTTCCTCAGAAGCACCTTCCATAAAAGGCGCTATATCAGTATCAAAATAACCAAAAGACTGTCCACCGAACATATCATTCTGAGAGCTTTGCAGAATAATTGCCGCTAAAGCTGTCGCAGAACCTGGACGTCTGGGAGGACGGATAAACCCATGTCCATTATTAAAACCTTTGGCCAGCAACCGACCTAATGGAATATTGAGGCAATTTAATGTTTTTCCATAAAAATCAAGATCATGGATATGGATATCACCTCGCTTGTGAGCCGTAGCCATTTCTTCAGGGATCAACCGATTCAGATAAAATTCCCGACTGGCAGCCGATGCTATCTGAAGCATTTTTGCAGAAGGAGAGTTAGAAATATTAGCATTATCGCGGTCAGTTTCCTTTAATATCTCTGCCACAGTGTCCATCAGCTCACTGCGAGAGCTGCGCATACCAGTTCTTCTAGCTCTGTACAGAATATATGATTTAGCCGTACGGGCATGTCCGCTTTCAATCAGTACTTTTTCTACAATATCTTGAATATGTTCAACATCAACAGTCTGCTTATTTTCATTTTTTAAGGCTTTTAAAACATTCAAAGTCAATTCCATTGCCAGCTGCCTGTCGGCGCCGCCTACTGATTTAGCCGCTTCAAAAATAGCATCCGTGATTTTTGTTTCATCAAACTCCACAACCCTGCCGTCACGCTTACGGATCATCATTCCTTATCACTCCGATCAATACTTTCATTGTTTTTCATAATACGTTGTAATTCCTGCATAAAATTATTAACGTCAGCAAACTGCCTATAAACAGAAGCAAACCGTACATAAGCGATCTGGTCAGTTTTCTCTAAATGATTCATTACCGCTTCGCCGATAACTTCGCTCCTGATCTCTGCTTCTCCGCGCATCCTCAGTTCCCGTTCGATATGCTCAGCAATTTCCTGGATTTTCTCATAAGAAATAGGCCGCTTTTCAAAAGCTTTGATCAATCCACTCAAAAGTTTTTTAGCGTCGAACAACTCCCGACGTCCATCTTTTTTACTTACCATCAAAGGAGTTTCCTCATATTTTTCATAAGTAGTGAACCTGCGTCCACAATCAGGACATTCTCGACGACGCCGAATAGAAACGCCATCATCCACAGCACGGGAATCAACAACTCGACTGTCACGATAAGAGCAAAACGGGCACTTCATAACGTCACTTCCTTTTACAGCTTTATTTATATCAGCGCTTTTATTATATCATAACTTTCAGTTTATTCAAACAATATCTTGTGTTTTTCGTCCACATTTCTATCATATATGCCCAAGATATAGAAAAACTCCCTTTGCATAAGCAAAGGGAGTTCGCATTTGTAAGTTTAACCGCGAATCCAAGGCGGAATTTCAGTATCGGAGGTTGGCGGTTTGATAACACCAGAACCATACGAAGGAGCTTGTCCCGGCTGCGCAGGAGCAGCAGCCTGTTGTTTTTCACTGCTGTGCTGCTGTGCATAGCTGTTGTTATAACTTGGACGGGAAGCGCCACGCGCTCCGACAGCAGGATTTCTGCGCTCAAAACCGGTAGCAATAACCGTAACACGGATCTCATCTTCCAACTCTTCATTAATAACAGCACCAAAAATGATATTAGCTTCAGCATCAACAGCTTCAGTAATAATATTAGATGCTTCAGTAACATCGAACAGTGATAAATCTTTACCGCCGGTAATATTAAAGAGTACACCACGTGCCCCTTCAATAGAAGCTTCCAAAAGCGGACTCTTGATTGCAGCTTCAGCTGCTGCACGGGCTCCGCCCTCACCTTTGGCCGTACCGATACCCATTAAAGCAGACCCTGCATCAGACATGATAGTTTTCACGTCAGCAAAGTCGGCATTGATAAGTCCCGGAACTCCAATCAGGTCAGAAATACCCTGCACACCCTGACGCAGTACGTCATCAGCAATACGGAAAGCATCAAGCATCGAAGTACGACGATCAATTACCTGCAGCAAACGATCATTAGGTATGGTGATCAAAGTATCAACTTTATCTTTCAAATTAACTATACCGTTTTCAGCCTGCGTCATGCGACGTTTGCCTTCAAAAGAAAACGGTTTGGTAACTACTCCGACTGTCAAAGCGCCAACTTCTTTGGCGCACTCAGCCACAACATGCGCAGCGCCTGTACCTGTACCGCCGCCCATACCTGCTGTTACAAAAACCATGTCAGCACCGCGCAGAGATTCCAGCAACTGATCTCTGGACTCCTCGGCCGCTTTTTCACCAACTTCAGGATTGGCACCGGCCCCAAGACCTTTAGTCAGTTTTTCGCCGATCTGAATACGGTTGGGAGCTTTCGAAAGCAACAAAGCCTGGGCATCACAGTTTACGGAAATAAATTCCACACCCTGAACACCGGCTGAAATCATCCGGTTGACAGCATTGTTACCGCCGCCGCCGACACCGATAACTTTTATATTGGCTAAATTTTCAAAACTTTTCTCTTCAAATTCTTCAAACATCGTATTGTGCTCCCCCTTATGTATTTGGGTCAAAATGAAAAATCAAAACCATTGACATTTTACATTCAACATTAATAGTCTTTTTTCCTGCTTTTTATAAAAATTTTTTTATTTTTTCAAAAACAGATGTCTGATCGCCGCCAGATTTTGGAAAATGCGCATCCCAAAAATCAGGATACCAACCAGATACAAGTCTATACCAAGAATCATACCAACGTAGCACAAAAAAGCCGCCAGCACAGCGTTAGTAAAAAATCCCGTAATAAAGACCGTATTATCATAAGACCCTTCCATGCTGGAACGAATCCCGCCGAAAGCAGTATCCAATGCCGCCATCAAAGCTACAGAAAGCATTTTACCATATTCAGGCGGTATATAAATCGGGAAATACAATCCGGCACAGATGCCTGCCGCCAAACCAGCAAGAACATAAAAAATCATTTTTCTGCCGCCTCCTTCTCTGCATCGGAAGCTTGCCCTTCTGCTATTTTGGCATACTCAAAACTTTTACGGCCTTTAAAAGCCGGAATAACGATATCATCAGACTGACTTAAATCGGCCTGGATACCCCAAAATTTGAAGTTTTCCAGAACGCCGCCGCGCAATTTGAGCGCACTTTCTAAATTGTTAGGATTCCCAATAGCTTTTATCTCATAAGGCGGTGCCGAACGATTGTTATTTACCGATAAAGTCGGACCCGCACAGCGGATCTCGCTCATCGCTACAATCCTTTCGCCGTTGATGGCAATAGCCTCAGCGCCTGCGGCACGCAGCTCATTGATAACTCTTAATAAATCATCATCATGAATAATATACAAGTTAGGATTTTCTCCAGGTTTGCTGGCAATCTTACTGTCATCCAAAACCAGTTTGATACCCTTACCATGCATTTCAAAATCACCTGCAAAAGCTTTTAACCGAACTATTTCTCTGGCAACAACCTCGTCACCTGCTTTTGCCTGCAGCTTTTCCATTTCTTTAGATAATTCATCTCGTTCTTTTTCTACTGCTTTCAAACGGTCAGACAAATCCTCGGCACGCTGAATATTAATAGTTTTTTGTCGTTCTGTAGTTTTAAACTGTGTAGCCAACATAAAACCGAGTACGGCGCAAACCAGTGCAATTAAAATTTTTGCATGTTTGTTCGCAAACATTTTATCCTCCGTGTAATTCTTGCTATGTTACTGTTTCAATTTAATATATGGCTTCGTAAATGTCAAGTCAATAAATTCAGCTTGTATGTTTTTTGCTTTTATTTCATTAAAAACAGTAACAAATAAATTAAGTTTATCCATAATCTTATAAACATCACCCAATAAAATCGGATAACCATATTGCAGATAGAACTTAACATTATTCTGCTGGTCTACAGCAATTTCGGAAATATGCGCCACAGTATCACGATCCAATTGACTCAAAAATTCCAAAATCAGTAAAACCTGCTTTTCACCGATTCTGTCTCCAAAGTAAATATTACCTGTAACAATACCTGATAATACAGGAGCGTTGGCATCCTTGATTCCATCACTGACTTCCATCACCACGCCTGTATAATCTACCTTTGCATATCCGTTATAAGAGCAGGCCAGATATACTGCCGGCCGCCGTTCTGTGATCTTCACGCGCATCACACCAGGCCAACTGTAAGAAACATCAGCCTTCTCGAATCTTACGTCATGAGTCAGCGCCTTCTGTACCTGCCATGGTGATATCACAAACAAATTAACAGGCTCCTGCACACCAGAGATCTGCAGAATATCTTTAGCCGTAACCTTATCGCTGCCTTCGACATTAATACTGCCAAAAGCAAAACCCGGCTGACGAACCCAATGCCAGCCAGCAGCCAGCAAAGCAGCACATATTATGCAAAAACAGATGAAACGCAAAAGGCGCACCCGACGCCTTCTCCGCTCTTTTCGCAAACGTTCACGTGTCGACTGCACCTTTCTCACCTCACTTCGTCAATATCAGCAGTATCGATCTTACTATTTATCGTTCAAAGATGCCGACAAAAGAATCTTCTCACACAAGTCAGGGAAAGATATCCCCACAGCAGCTGCTGCTTTCGGCACCAGGCTGGTAGCAGTCATTCCTGGAACTGTATTAGCCTCCAGTACATAGCCTTTACCTGCTTCATCAAGCATCACATCCACACGCGCAACACCACTGCATCCCAAAACCTTGTAGGTTGCAACAGCCAGTTCCTGCACATGCCTTGTCGTTTCTTTATCAAGCGGCGCCGGAACTAAATATTCAGTTTCACCTTTGGTATATTTAGAATGAAAATCATAAACCCCGGAATGCGGTACGATATTGATAACAGGCAATGCAACAGCCATGCCCCCATCCTGCATAATGGCAACAGTAAGCTCTTTGCCCTGAATAAACTCTTCCACAACAACCTCACGGGAATAAGTAAAAGCCTTCTCCATAGCAGAATTAATATCAGTATCATTTTTTACGATCTCAACACCAATACTGGATCCCTGTGTCGCCGGTTTAACAACAACAGGCATCTTTTTAAAAGCAGATAGAATCTCACCGCAAAAATCATGCGTTTCTCCCTTTACAAAAATCAACGATTTAGGAGTAGCAATACCTGCGGCCTGCATGATGCGTTTAGATGCCGCTTTATCCATGCTCAACGCACTTGCAAGCATACCTGAACCAGTATAGGGAATTTCCAGCATCTCCAGTAAAGTCTGCAGCCGACCATCTTCACCATACATTCCATGTACAGCATTAAAAACTACTTTTGCACTGCATTCTTCCAATTGCAGTGCCAGTTTTTTCGGTTCCAGATCTATTTCGGCAACATTGTAGCCTTTTTCACGCAGAGCCCCAGCAATAGCGGCACCAGTAACCAGAGAAATTTCTCGTTCAGCCGACGGGCCTCCCATTATTACTGCAACAACATCGTTTTTATTCATCATTATCTACCTCTCTCAAGCTCGGTAACAAGCTCTTCACCGACCTTAAAAATATCGCCGGCGCCAACAGTCATAATCAAATCTCCCGGCTCGGCAATTTTAAACAAGTACTCCTCTAACTTCGGCAAAGTAGGAATAAACGTAACCTGCTGCTGTGTCGCCTCAGTCACAGCTTCTGCCAGTGAAGCCCCACTTACACCATCAATTGGGAATTCACCTGCAGAATAAATATCAGTCAATATCAGCTGATCGCAATCAGCAAAGCATCGGCTGAATTCATCAAACAATAATTTTGTGCGGGTATAACGGTGCGGCTGAAAAGCACAAATCAACCTTTTAGGCTGGGTCTGCCTGGCCGCTTTTAACGTAACACCGATTTCCGTCGGATGATGCGCATAATCGTCAACAACCCAGATCCCATCAATGCGGCCTTTTGTTTCAAAACGTCTTCTAGCACCGCTGAATTTCTTCAATGCAGGTAAAATCTGCTGCATCGGTATCCCCATTGCCTGTGCCGTCGCTATTGCTCCCAAAGAATTAAGCACATTATGCTGTCCTGGTACGATCAGCTCAACGGTGCTGACAAAAACTCCTTCTACATATAAATCATAACAGGTACCATTGACACTGTATCGGATGTTTCTCGCCTGATAACGAGCGTCTTCATGCTCCAGGCCATAGCTGATAACAGGAGTTGTCGTTTCTGATGCCAGCTTGCGCAGTTTTGGACTGTCCATACATAAAATTGCTGCACCGCCGTCTTTGACATTAGACAAAAACTCTGTAAAAGCCAGATAAATATTTTCTTCGCTGCCATAATGGTCCATATGATCGTTTTCAATATTTGTAACAATGGCATACTTAGGATAAAACTTTAAAAAAGAACCGTCGCTTTCATCAGCCTCAGCTACCACATATGGTCCTGCCCCATTACGGGCGTTACCGCCCAAGCTGCCAACCTCACCGCCAATAATAATGGTCGGATCGATATCCGATGCAGCAGCAATACAGGAAATCATTGCACTGGTAGTAGTTTTGCCGTGAGCACCTGCCACAGCCACCCCATCAGCATGATTAAGAATCTCTGCCAGCACATCTGATCTGTGCAGAATAGGTAAATTACGTTTTTTCGCTTCCATCAGTTCGGGGTTATTTTGATGGATAGCACTGGATATAACTACGGCGTCGACATCGTCGACCTGACATTCGGCATGACCCATGTAAACCAAAGCGCCCTCTTGAGCAAGCTTAGCTCCCATATGACCGGCATTAAGATCAGAACCTGATACCTGATAACCGCGTTTGAGCAAAACATGCGCAATAGCACTCATTCCGGCTCCTCCAATACCGATAAAATGAATGTTTTGCAGACCTTTAAGCACTAAAAGCCCTCCTCCGTCATTTTCTTACTAAGTTCAACGCCTGCTGCGCGATTTCTGCCGCCGCCTCAGGTCTTCCCAAACTTTTTGCAGCTTTTTTCATAGCCTGCAGTTGGTTATCGTTGATCAGTAATTTTTCTATCTCTTCCAACAATTTTTCGCCTGTCAGTTCTTTATCCAAAATAACCTTAGCTGCTCCGGCCGCCTCTACGGCCTTAGCGTTAAATTCCTGGTGATTGGCTGTAGCGTAAGGATATGGTACAAGCACAGCAGGAACACCCTTTGCTGTCAACTCTGCCAAACCGATAGCTCCGGCCCGAAATACAGCCAGATCGGCAGCTGCCAAAGCAACCGGCATATTATGCAGATATGGCCTGATCATAATGTTATCGTCCAATGATCCGGCCTTCCTCATTTCAGCCATATAATATTCATAATTAACTTCACCGGTAGCATGCAGCACCTGCACATCTGAGCGTCCCGACAGCTCGCGCTCTACATACTGCATGGCATTATTGATGCTGCGGGCCCCTCGGCTTCCACCTGATACAAGAATAGTTTTTTTGTTTGCATCAAGCCCAAGCTCAGCAACAGCATCCTTACGTTTTTTCTGCATGATCTCGCTGCGAATAGGATTCCCTGTAAAAATCTTTTTTGACGAACCGCCAAAATATTTTTCGGCCTCACTATAACCTAAAAAAACCTTTCTCACATAACGCGCCAGAATTTTATTAGTTACACCAGGCATTGCGTTCTGTTCCTGAATACATGTGGGAATACCTTTTAAAGAAGCTAAAAACACGATTGGACCACAAACATAACCGCCAGTACCAATAACTAAATCCGGCTTCAACTTATCAAGCAGGCTGTAGGCATCTTTAAGCCCATGCAGCAGTTTTATGCCTGAACGCAATGTGTCTAAACTTAAACTGCGTTTAAAACCTGCAACATCAATAAATTCCAAATTATAACCGTAACGTGGAATAATATCTTTTTCCAAACCTTGCCTTGTCCCGACAAAGGTAATTTCCACATCAGGACGGATAGCCTTGATTTGATCGGCAATAGTCAGCGCCGGATAAA
>OAWO01000883.1_pt1 | contig 10059 bp, 9 predicted proteins | sample 1495421 | NCBI WGS metagenome assembly OAWO01 (sample SAMEA2580162, study PRJEB22360) | human gut metagenome | biome: human gut; feature: human-associated habitat; material: faeces | place: Denmark | collected 2008/2010
TACATTATTTAACTCTAGAAAGGAATTTTATGATTTTCAAATCAATCATGAAGCATAAATGGGTTGCCTTATTCTCAATCGTTTCAACCTTTATTTATGCAGGAGTACAGCTTTACCAGCCCCAAATCATGAAACGAATTATGACCGTAATGTCATCAACAACTTATAGCCGTCATCAAATGGCTGACAAGGTTTCAGGATATGGAGTTGAGCTTTTGGTTGTTGCTGGGATAGGGATAATTTTTGCTATCTTTAGTACACTTTCAGCGGCACGTATTGCCCAAGAAATTGGAGCAGACGTTCGTGAAGCGACTTACAAAAAAATCAATACATTTTCTTATGAAAATGTTGAAAAGTTCAATGCCGGAAACCTTGTTGTTCGGATGACAAATGACGTCACACAAGTTCAAAACTTGATGATGATGGTTTTCCAAATTTTAATGAGAGTACCTGTCCTTCTAATCGGAGGAATTATCTTATCAATTACGACTATGCCTCGTCTTTGGTGGATTACTCTCCTTCTTTTAGTGCTTATTATTGTAGTTACTGTTGTGATAATGGGACGCATGGGCCCTCACTTTATGGCTTTCCAAAAATTGATGGACCGTATTAACGCCATTGCTAAACAAAACTTGCGTGGTTCACGTGTCGTTAAATCATTCGTTCAAGAAAAAAATCAAATCAAAGAATTTGATGAAACTTCTGATGAACTTTACGATCATAACTGGGCAGTAGGAAAACTCTTCTCGGCAATGATTCCTCTCTTTACAATTATTGCTCAAGGAGCGATATGGCTTGCCATCTACTTTGTATCAACCTATGTTACAAAGTCACAAAGTATTGCGACTGATAGTATCGGTGGGATTACAACATTTATAACTTATATGGGAATGATTATGTTTGCCATTATCATGGGTGGTATGATTTCAATGTTTGCTTCACGTGGTATGGTATCAATTGGACGTATTAATGAAGTGTTAAATACTGATCCAGCCATGAAATTTGATGAAAATGCTAAAGACGAAGTTCTTTCAGGTTCTGTCAAATTTGACCATGTGTCATTCTCTTATCCTAATGATGAAGAACCAACACTTAAAGATATTAGCTTTGAGGTAGAACCTGGTCAAATGGTTGGGATTGTCGGAGCGACTGGTGCTGGTAAATCTACATTGGCACAATTGATTCCAAGACTCTTTGACCCAACAGAAGGTACCGTTTCAGTTGGTGGAAAGGATCTTAAAACAGTTAGTCGTGGAACATTGAAGAAAAATATTTCTATTGTTCTTCAAAAAGCCATTCTCTTCTCAGGAACAATTGCTGGAAATATTAAACAAGGGAAAGCCGATGCAACTGATGAAGAAATGACTCGTGCTGCACGTATTGCCCAAGCCGCAGAATTTATTACAACTAAGGATGATCAATATGATTCTGAAGTTGAAGAACGCGGAAATAACTTCTCAGGTGGTCAAAAGCAAAGACTTTCAATCACACGTGGAGTTGTTAAAAATCCAAATGTCTTAATTTTAGATGACTCAACATCAGCCCTCGATGCTAAATCTGAGAAACTTGTTCAAGAAGCTTTGAATAAAGACCTTAAAGACACAACCACAATTATTATTGCTCAAAAGATTTCATCAGTGGTTCATGCAGATAATATTTTGGTTCTTGACCAAGGAAAACTTGTTGGTCAAGGAACTCACCAAGAATTAGTTGCTGAGAATAAAATTTACCAAGAAATCTACGACACACAGAAAGCACAGGAGGACTAAGACATGGAAAATACCAAATCAACAAGAAAAATGTCTGACACCACACGTGCCATCCGATTTTTTTACCTCTATCTGAAAAGATATAAACTCCAATTTGCTGTAATTATGATTTTCATCATTTTAGCAACTTGGTTACAGGTTGTTTCTCCATCACTTTTGGGGGACGCCATCACTAATTTGACTAAATATGTGACTGACTTCTTTACACATCAACATGCTGGTCAATCCCAAGATGCACTACAACAAATTGCTCAACAATTAAGCCAACAAATGCACCAAACAGTAGATTGGCACAATGTTCCTGAAGTTGTGAAATCTTTGCCACAAGCAGCACAAGACCAAATCACGGCTAATCTTCCTAAAGGAACAACTTTAGAAACACTTAAAACAGTGGCAACTTCACATGCAGCCAGCACTTCTACATTCATGAAAGGAATGTGGCAATTGCTTGCAGTTTATGTAGCAACAGGTGTATCAATGTTGATTTATACCTTGCTCTTTAGCCGTATCGTTGCTCATTCAACAAATCGCATGCGTAAAGGTTTGTTTGGTAAACTTGAACGTTTGACAATTTCATATTTTGACCGTCATCAAGATGGTGATATCCTTGCTCGTTTCACATCTGACTTGGATAACATTCAAAATACTTTAAACCAAGCACTCGTTTCGGTTATTTCAAATGCTGCGGTCTTTGTGGGTGTCATTATCCAGATTTTTAATAAAGATGTGACATTTGCTTGGTTGACAGTTGCCGCTTCTCCAGTTGCTATTTTATCTGCTGTGATTATCATTCGTCAATCGAAAAAAGCAACAGACAAACAACAAGAAGAAGTTTCACAACTTAATGCCTATATGGATGAAAAAATCTCTGGGCAAAAAGCAATTATCGTTGAAGGTTTGCAAGAAGATTCTATTAATGGATTCTTGGAACATAACGAAAATGTTAAAAAACGTACCTTTGCTGCTCAAGCATGGTCTGGTATGATTTTCCCATTGATGAATGGTTTCCAACTTTTATCAATTGCCATTGTTATCTTTGGTGGAACGGCCTATGTTCTTAACGATGATAGCATGTCAATTGCCACAGGTTTAGGGCTTTTGGTTGCCTTTGTTCAATACGTTCAAAGTTACTACAACCCAATCATGCAAATTTCATCAAACTTTGGTCAACTTCAACTTGCCATCACAGGGGCAACTCGTCTGAATGTCATGTTTGATGAACCAGAAGAAGTTCGTCCTGAAAATGGTAAGAAATTTGATACGATTAAAGACGGGATTCAAATCGAAAATCTTGATTTTGAATATCTTCCAGGAAAACCAGTCCTCAAAAAAGTTAATATTGATGTTAAAAAAGGACAAATGGTTGCCCTCGTTGGTCCAACTGGTTCAGGTAAAACAACAGTTATGAACTTGATGAACCGTTTCTACGATGTTAATGGTGGAGCAATTAAATTTGATGGAACTGATATTCGTGAATTTGATTTAGATAGCTTGCGTTCAAATGTCGGAATTGTTTTGCAAGAGTCTGTTCTCTTTGATGGAACGATTGCTGATAATATCAAGTTTGGTAAACCAAATGCTACTCAAGAAGAAATTGAAACAGTGGCTAAGACAACTCACATTCATGATTTCATTGATAGCTTACCTGACAAGTACGAAACACATGTTTCAGATGATGAATCAGTCTTCTCAGTTGGTCAAAAACAACAAATTTCTATCGCACGTACCATTTTGACAAATCCAGAACTTTTGATTTTGGATGAAGCAACTTCAAATGTGGATACAGTAACTGAACAACAAATTCAATGGGCGATGGAAGCTGCTATTGCTGGTCGTACTTCATTCGTTATTGCTCACCGTTTGAAAACAATTCTTAATGCAGATAAGATTGTTGTTCTTAAAGATGGTGAAGTTATCGAAGAAGGAAATCACCATGAACTCGTTGCTCAAGGTGGCTTCTACTCTGAACTTTATCATAATCAATTTGTTTTTGAATAAGAGATTATTCAGTTAAGCAATGGAAAATAAAATCACAGTTAAAATTTTAGCTGTGATTTTTTATTTAGATAAAAAAGTCTATGAAAAACTACTATAAAATGTTAAAATAGAGAGCGGTTCTTAAAAATATAATTTTTTTAAGACAATAAAAATGTGAAAAGTGATTTTGAAATAATATGAAAAAAATAGTAATTAATGGTGGGAAGCGTATTTCAGGAACCATCCCAATTTCTGGCGCAAAAAATTCAGTAGTCGCTTTGATTCCAGCAACTATCTTAGCTAACGATGTTGTAACGCTTGAAGGAGTTCCAGATATTTCTGATGTCGCAAGTTTAGTCGAAATCATGGAAATTATGGGAGCAAAAATTGAACGAAATCTTGAAGAAGGACGACTTGTGATTGATACACGCAGTGTTGTTTCTCGTCCTCTTCCTTATGGAAAAATCAACTCTTTACGTGCTTCTTATTATTTCAATGGGGCACTTTTGGGACGTTTTGGTCAGGCAACAGTAGGCTTGCCTGGTGGCTGTGATTTAGGCCCTCGTCCAACGGATTTGCATGATAAAGCCTTTAAAGCTCTAGGGGCTAAGAAGATTCAAGAAGAAGAAGCTGAGCACTTAGAAGTGATTGGTGATTCATTAGTTGGAACAACCATTTATATGGATGTTGTTTCTGTTGGGGCAACTATTAATACTATGCTTGCTGCTAGTCGTGCAAAAGGTTTAACTATCATTGAAAATGCTGCCCGTGAACCTGAGATTATTGATGTGGCGACACTTCTAAATAATATGGGCGCGCAAGTTCGAGGAGCTGGAACTGACATTATCCGCATTACTGGAGTGGATGAAATGCACGGTGCTCAACATACGGTGATTCCTGACCGTATTGAAGCGGGAACTTATCTTGCCTTAGCTGCTGCTATGGGAGATGGTGTCATCATTGAAAATGTTATTTATGAACACTTGGAATCTTTCATTGCTAAACTTGAAGAAATGGGTGTAGGTTTGACCATTCGTGAAGATAGTATTGAAGTTCATAAATCAGAAAATCTAAAATCAGTCAATATTACTTCTGTTCCTTACCCAGGGTTTGCGACGGATTTGCAACAACCAATTACACCACTTTTATTGAAAGCAAAAGGTCGTGGTTCAATTGTTGATACGATTTATCAAAAACGTGTCAATCATGTCCCTGAATTAGCTCGTATGGGTGCTAATATTTCTGTTTTAGATGATCGAATTATTTATGACGCTCCTAATGAATTAACTGGTAGTTGTGTTCAAGCAACTGACTTACGTGCTGGTGCGGCTTTGGTTACTGCTGGAATTATTGCCAGTGGAACTACAAAAATCTCTAATATTGAGTTTATCCTACGGGGTTATGACCACATTATTGAAAAATTGACTGCTGTTGGTGTAGATATTCAATTGATTGAAGAGTGATAAAAGTGATTTATTTTCGTATAGACTAATGAGAAAGGAAATAAGATGGCTGATAAATTAAAATTTGAAATCATTGAAGAATTGATTGTTCTCTCTGAAAATGCAAAAGGTTGGCGTAAAGAATTAAATCGTGTTTCTTGGAATGATGCCGAACCTAAATATGACATTCGTACTTGGTCACCTGACCATGAAAAAATGGGTAAAGGAATTACTTTATCTGAAGAAGAATTTGGTGTTCTCTTAAAAGAATTAGGAAATAAATAAAAGCCCTGAGATTTCAGGGCTTTTTTTTAATGGGTAAATGTTATCACAATAAGGATAAGATAAATAATCAAAGTAATAAAGAAGGTCAAGCGCCACCAGAGTTTTAAAAAGCGACGATAGGTAAATTGTTTATAATAAAGCAAATCAAGCAACAACAAAACAAGCGCTAAGCCAGAAATGATTAGCAGGTAGTATGGAATGATGCTGATACTTGTAACATTTTTAGAAAAAATTTGCATCCCTAAGATGAGAAATATTGTAAAAACATCTGGAATTTTTAGTTTGCGATTGGTTAAGTGACGAAGTCTAAAAAACTTGAAAATGAAAACCAATGCAATAAAGACAATAAGGGGATAAAGCGCCATAAGTACTTTTATAAACATAGACTAATTGTATCGGTTTTGCCTTAGTTTGTAAAGTATTTATTTGTGTGAGAAAGTGCACGAATAAGTGCTAAGCCAAAGATAGTAACAAGGACAGCTTTAATAATTTCAACAATGACAAATGGTGTGAATCCAAGCTTTAAGGCCAATGACCAGTCGACATTGGTAAAAAATTTGAGCCACAATGTTCCGATAACTAACATAAGCAGGTGTCCTACAGTATTTATGATAAAAGCAGGGATGGTCTTATAATTAATTTGATGAAGGCCAAAAGAAATAAGGGTTCCCATTATTAAAAAGGCAATTAGAAAACCACCTGTTGGACCAAAAAGAACCGCAATTCCTGATGTCCCTCCAGTGAATACGGGAATTCCAATAAATCCTAGCAGGAGATAGAGTAAGATAGCAAAAAAAGTTTCACGCGCTTTTAGTACTGTGGCAACAAGTCCTACGGCAAGTGTTTGTAAGGTGACGGGCACAATACCAATTGGGATAGACAGAGGAGAGAGAACCGCAATAATTGCTGCACCAAGAGCAATTAGGGTTAAAGAATATAATTTTGTATTTTGCATTAAGAATCCTTTGTTTTATGTATAAAATAAAATATACTAAAAAAGAAGAATTTTTGCAAACTCTTGCTTTAATAAACAAAAAATTACTGACAGAAATTCTGTCAGTAATTTTATTCTCTAATTTCGACAAATTGAGCATGAACAAAGTCAGCAAGGACTTTAGGAGCGATTTTTATGCTACGCCCAACTTCGCCAGCTGAACAAACGATAAAGTCGTGCTCTAAGGCAATAGAATCAATGAAAATCGGGAATTTTTTATTTTGCCAAATCCCCACAGGATTATTTGCACCGTGAATATAACCTGTCGTTTTTTGCAAGTCTTTTTGAGGAATCATGCTTACTTTTTTATTGCCCGAAACTTTGGCCAATTTTTTTTCTGACAAATGCTCTGTCAGTGGAAGAATACCAATGACAGGGCCAGTTTTATCGCCGATTAGTGCTAGGGTTTTATAAATATCACTGCGGCTGATATCCTCAGGGAGGCTATTACTTTCTAAAGCGTTAATAGCAAGTCCAGTATGCTCAATTTTTGCCTTATCAAGAATTTGTTCTACAAGTGTTTTCTTTAATTTTTGCTTTTTAGACATAGCTTTATTATAGAAGAATTTGTGCTGACTGACAAGATAAAATAATTTTACTGACAGATTTATTTTTTTGTAAAAGTTACTGACAGATTTTATTAGTAATTGCTATAAATGAAAAGTTTAGGGAATTTTTTGACGAAAATGATCAAAATGACAAATGCAGCAATAGCAGTCAAAATTGCACTGATTCCATTGACAGCAAGAGAATAAGCAACGGCTCCCCAGCCTTTCCAAGCGTATTGGCTCCAGAAAATGATTCCGGCAATAAAATGGAAGAAGTATTTAAGAAGAACAGCAACAAAAGTTCCCAAAAGAACTGGTGCAAGTTTTAGAGGGGCTGTTTTTTGGCGGAAAAGTCCAGCAATTCCAAGTGAAACAGGGGCGATGAGATATTCAAGGAAGGCTTGAGACAAGGTTAAAATATAAGCGTGTCCAGTAATCATTGACAGAATTCCCCAGATTAATCCACCGACAAGTCCAGCTGTTAGGCCGCGACGAAAACTGAGAATAAGAATTGGGATACAGGCGATTTCAACAATAATCCAGCCATAAACAGTATTTGGAATAAGGCTGATGATGAAGGCGAGTGCCGCCATGAAGGCAATTTCCGTTAATAAACGGACATTGAACTTAGAATTAGACATAAAAAAACTCCTTTTTGATGCGCACAAAAGGAGGGTTAGAAATTAGACATTTGTCTTAACACATTCCTACGCTGGCATTACCCAGATCAGGTCAGATGGTATTTCTCGCTACTGACAGTTTTGTCAATAGACCCATTGTGCAAATATTTATTTTTACTCATTAAGTTTAGCATATTTTAAGTTGAAAAGCATTTTTTTAAGATTGTTAATCTATTTTATAAATTAAACTTAAAAAATATTTAAGGCAACATAAAAAATCAATAATTCAAAAAAAACGAAAGTCTGTTAGAATAAGTCTATACACAAATTCGGACAAAATAAAAGCGGTCGAGTAAGTAATTGTGAAGGTCAGCACAGAGAGCTTGTAGCGGTGAGATCAAGCCTGAGTGAAGCAATGAAAATGGCTTGATAAGCGTAGCAAGAGTGAGGTTTAACTAAGCTCTTGACGGAATGGTTCTCGTTATTGAACTTGAAAGTTGCCTTTGGAATCTGAAAATTTTCAGTGAACTAAAAAGTGCTTAAATCAAGAATGGTACCACGATATAGCTCGTTTCTTTATATGAAATGAGCTATTTTTATTTAGCATGAGCGCTTTATCTTGAAGAATTTGTTTAGATTTAGAAAAATTAACAGGTGCACGGTTAATTTTTCTAATAGATGTAAAAGTTTATCAAAAGGAGAATAATTGATTTTGAAAAATAAATCAATTAGAAAAAAGGGAGAAGAAATGAATCCAAGAAACAGAAATATTTTAATTGTCGTTATTGTTGTTGTAATTGTTGCTATCGCTGCATTTTTCGGTTTTAATCATAAATCTGGTGAAAGTAAAACGGCAAATAAAACTGTGAATATTGGAATAATGACAGGAACAAAAGAAGATGATGCCATTTGGTCAACTGTTTCTAAAACAGCTAAAGATAAATATGGAATTACTTTAAAATTCACTCATTTTACAGATTATACACAACCAAATACAGCTTTGAAAAACGGCGATATTGATTTGAATGCCTTCCAACATTATGCTTTCTTGAATGCTTGGAATAAAGCTAATGACGGTGATTTGAAAGCAATTGGTAATACAACAATTTCACCAATTCGTCTTTATTCTAAAAAAATTACTTCATTGAGCCAAATTAAATCAGGAGATACAATTGCAGTACCTAATGACGCTTCAAATGAAAGTCGCGCACTTTATGTCTTGAAGAATGCTGGTTTGATTGGCCTTTCTGTATCAGGTGATACACTTGCGACAGTCAAAGATATTAATTCAAATCCAAAAAATTTGGTCATTAAAGAATTAGATGCGGCACAAACACCGCGTGCGCTTGATTCAATTACAGCGGCAGTAATTAATGACGATTTTGCAACAACAGCAAAATTAACGGTTGAAGAGTCTATTTATACTGAACCTGTAAACAAAGATAGCGAGCAATGGATTAATATTATCGTTGCAAATAAAAAAGATGCTAATAACAAAATTTATAAAGAAGTTGTCAAAGCCTACCAAACTGAAGCAACGAAAAAAGCAATTGAGAAAGCTTATCCTGATAAGAGAAAAATTGCTGCTTGGGGATTGAAACTCGACTAAGTAATTTCGTTAAAAAGTAACGGTTAGGTGAAAACTTTGGAAATTTCTACTTTAGAAATTTCTGCCTTAGGGCTAATAAATTTTACTGACAGAAGACTCAAACTGATTACGAACGGTTTGGTCAGTAGAAATTGGAGAAGATTATGAATCCTAGAAATCGTAATATAATTATTGGAATAATTGTTGTTGTTATTGTAGCTATTGCTGCATTTATCGGCTTTGGTCAAAAATCTCAAGCAAATAAAACGGTAAATAAAACAGTGAAAATTGGGATAATGACAGGAACAAAAGAAGATGACAGCATTTGGCAAACGGTATCTAAAACTGCTAAAGATAAATATGGAATTACTTTGAAATTCACACACTTTACGGATTATACTCAGCCAAATACAGCATTGAAAAATGGCGATATTGACTTAAATGCCTTTCAACATTATGCTTTTTTAAAAGCATGGAATAAAGCAAATAATGGCAATTTAGTGGCGATTGGGGATACAGTGATTTCGCCAATCAGCGTTTACTCAAAACAACTCAAAAATATTTCAGATATCAAAGAGGGTGGAACCATTGCGGTACCAAATGATGCTTCTAACGAAAGTCGTGCCCTTTATGTCTTGAAGTCTGCGGGCTTGATTAAATTGGATGTTTCTGGTCAAACACTGGCGACTGTCAAAGATATCACATCAAATCCAAAAAATTTGGTCATTAAAGAACTTGATGCTTCACAAACTGCGCGTGCTTTAGATTCAGTCGATGCAGCAGTTATCAATAATAATTATGCCGTTACTGCTGGTTTAAAGAAATCTGATGCCATT
>OAWO01000886.1_pt1 | contig 10056 bp, 6 predicted proteins | sample 1495421 | NCBI WGS metagenome assembly OAWO01 (sample SAMEA2580162, study PRJEB22360) | human gut metagenome | biome: human gut; feature: human-associated habitat; material: faeces | place: Denmark | collected 2008/2010
ACAGATGGACTTTATATGTCAAACCCGAAAGATTTAGGTACAGCTTCAGCAAATATCACTAATATTGCAGCTGCTGGTACTCAAAAATTCGGGGACAACGGTCTTGTTGATGTAGTGAGTTCAAAATCATTCCCACAAGTCGCTGCAGTTTGGAACAATCTTCCTTTTGCTATTAAAGCTAAAATTAAAGGAGAAGAAAGCGACGGCAAAGGTGGATACGTTCAATCACAAGATTTGCCACAAGTTGCTTTGATTATTGAATCAGAGTCAATTGATCGTTCGCATTCAATTTTTTATGCATTCGGTAATGGACAGGTGACTGAAACTGCATTGAACATTCAAACTGACAATGCAGCGCAAAACCGAGTTGAAGATACATTGACTTATCAATCAATGGCTTTTGAGGCATGGAATAATCAAGGAATGAAAATTTTCAATGCTGCAGATACTGGATTCGATAAAACAGCAATGCTAAAAGAAGTTATGGGAGGATATACTGCATCTGCTCCAAGTGGTGGAAGCGGAAGCGGCACAAGCGGACAATAATTAAACAGTGCGGGATGATTATATCCCGCTTTTTTATTTATAAAATACCGGAGAAAAACATGGAAATCAAAATCAAACAACTTAAAAAAACCGTTGAAGTTAAAGCTTCAATTAAAAATCTCAAGAAGAGTTATAAATTTGCCAAAAACATGGCCGAAGCAGAAGAAAAAATTAGTGAAGGAAACGATGAACTAGTCTTAGATTATCTTGATTCAATTATCGAATTTGTCTCTGATATTGCTAAACTCAGCAAAAAAGAAAAAGAAGAACTTGAAGAACTTGAAATGGAAGAATTGATGGAAGTTGTTTCTTATATTGTTGCAAAATTGCAAGGCGCTTCTGACTCGGATATCAAAAAAGCCAAAGAAAATGGCGAAGTGGGTTTAGCCCAAGAGAGCGAATAATCAGCAATCATAATCACTTGTTAGAATTACAACTATTCGAAAAAGATGTGATTCAAAATCTTCATTGGGATTTAAGCACAATTGGAGAACAGGAATATGAGGAATTGCTTGATGTCATGAGCGCAAATCCTGATAACAAAATGATGTCAGCTGAGGATTTAGCGGCTCAATGGAATTCGTTAATTTAAAAAGAAAGGAGGAATAAATGGCAAAAGAAAAAGTAGCTGGGACTTTAGCCACTAATATCGGAGTTAATACTACTAATGCAGTAACCAGTATTGAAAGCCTTAAAAATTCAGTTAAAGATAGCACCAATGCTTGGAAACAGATGGAATCTCAAATGAAGCAGTCAGGAGATACTTTGGGGGCTTCTAAAGCGAAGTATGAAGGTTCGTCTGATTCCGTAAGCAAACAAAAATCAGTGCTTGAGCGGCTAAAACAAGAGCAATCAGAAGTTAACCGTTCTACTTCTGATGGAGAGAAAGCTTATCAAACATATGCTTCACAAATTACTCAAGCAGAAGTTAAGTTAACCGCCCTAAACGGTCAACAAGATAAAGCAAAACAAGCTTATGAGTACCAAAAATCAGGACTTGCAAAACTTAACGAGGAAGTCCAACATTCTAATAAACTTACGGAAGAACGGGTAAAACAACTCGAAGCAGAAGGAAAAACTGAATAAGCCAACAAAGCCAAAATTGATGGATTAAAGTCAGCTCAAGAAAAATATTCTCAAATTTTAAAGATTCAAAAAACCGAATTGGAAAAACTAGGGGAATCAGGAGATAAGAATTCTAAGGCTTATAAACTTCAAGAAGTTCGTGTGGCGCAAATGTCCACAAAGGTTTCAGAAGCTACTCGAGATATAAAAAGGCTCAACGGCACTGAAATAAAACCTCGTACAGAAGGTATTAGCAACGTAAAGAGTCAGCTTAGAAGCCTTAATGATCTATTAGGTCGTACACATAGCCGTTTTAAAGATGTGTTTTTAGGGAATATCTTAGCTAGTGGTGTAATCGGTGCGATTGGTGATATTAAGAGCAAATTTACCGGCGCTTTAGAAGCTGGCGTAGAGTATAACAAAGAAATGCAGAACTTATCGGTTTCTTTGAATAATTTTACAAATGGTAATCAAAAACTGAATGCTTCTTTAGTTGATAATATCAAAAATTTGCGAGAAGAATCAGGATATTCCATTGATACATTAAGTCTTTTAACTAAAAAAACTTATGGATTAACAGGTTCGGCTGATGGGCTAAAAAATTATCTGACGCTTTTGTTAATTTAGGTCGTGCGACTGGTAAATCTGATGATGCAATGCAAAACATTATCACTAAGTTTACTCAAATGAATGCAAGTGGTGAAATTACTTCTGGTTCAATTACCAAAATGGAAAAAACGCTACCTGGGTTCGCTAAAACATTATCCACGACAATGGGTGTCTCTCGTGATAAACTCAACGAATTAGCAAAAGACGGTAAGATTTCAATGTCTGATTTATCAAAGACAATTGAAAACATGAGCGCCGCTAAACCTAAAGGACTTGAAAACTACCTCACTTCATTTGACGGCTTTTCTGCTCACTTGCAAGAAAAATACCAAAGTTTATCTGGAAAAATCACAGAAGGTTTCTTTAAAACAAATAATAATTTCCTAAAAAATATGTCTAAATCTCTTGATGGAGAGGAAACGGAAAAGGCGTTTACTCATATTGGAGATAGTGCAAATAAAGCGTTCACAACTATTTCTACAGCTTTTAGTTCCGTTTTTAAAGGAACAAAAAATCCATTAGCAGACTTTGCGAATGGACTGGCTAATGAAATCGAGAAATTAGGGAACTTTATTTCAAAACACGCCAATGATATCAAAAACTTTTTTGGTATGGTAAAAGATTTAGGCGGTGCTGCATTTAAGTTAATTGGCGACACTCTAAAAACAGTTATACCTTGGCTTGACAAGTTTGGAGAATTCGCTTCCAAGCACCCTCAAACGATTAAAGCTCTGGCAGTTTCAATTCTTGGTTTCAACATTGCACTTAAAGGGACTTTGGGAGTGCTTCAATGAGTAAAGAAATATGAAGACTTAAAGAGCTTATTCGTTATTAAAGATGCTGAAAAAGGAACTAAAGCATTAACTGGCTTAGGAAAGGCTGCGGTTGGTGCTGGGCAAGGGTTTAAAGCTATGGGAACTTTCTTGCTAACAAATCCTATCGGTATTGCTATTACTGCTATCACTGCGTTAGGTATTGCCCTTTTTGAACTTTATAAACACAATAAAAAATTCCGTGAGTTCGTTAATGGAATTGTTAAAGCTGTTAAAGAATTTGCTTCCGAAGCTGTCAAGTGGTTCAAAAAAGCGTGGGAAGATGTTTCTAAAATATTCAATAGTTATGTAAAAGTAATTAAAAATGTCTTTAAACTCTTCATTGATTTCTTCACTGGTAACTGGAAAAATCTTGGGAAAGATTTGAAAAAAGTCTGGGACTCAATATGGAAGTATATTGAGTCAATTTTTGGTAAACAAGTTAACGGGATAAAAAAATCAGTTGAAAAAATAGGTAAAACTATTCTTGGTACTCTCGCTAAAGCTTTAAAAGGCATAGGACGTGTACTTATTATTGCTTTGGCTCTGCCCGTTGGTATTGCAATGACTATCGCAAAACCACTTGTGAAACCATTGCAGAAAATTATCACTACGCTTATTAAGTGGATTCAATCAGCTTGGAAAACTCTAACGAGCTTTTTAGATTCAATATGGACGCCTATTCAAAAAACATGGACAAGCGTTTGGAAAAATATTAGTAAGTTTTTTAGTGATGTTTGGCATGGAATCCAAAAAACTCTTACTCCAATTATCAAGTGGTTGAGCGATATCATTTCATCGACTATTAATACTATTAGCAGTACTTGGAATAAGATTTGGGGCGGAATTAGTAGTTTCTTTGGTAAAATTTGGGACAAACTCACTAAAACTGGTAAGACTCAAGTTGATTTACTTTATAACTTAATTAAAGGGCCTCTTGAAACAATCGGAAAGTTCTTTAGTAGTATTTGGGATGGTGTATCTAAAGGCTTCTCTAAAATGTGGGATGGACTTGTTAAGTTTGCGAAATCAGGTATAAACGACGTTATCGGAGTTATAAATACTGGTATCGGCGGAATTAACGATGTCATTCATACATTTGGTGGCTCTAAAAACGCTATTAGTAAAGTACCTAAACTGGCGAACGGTACTAAAGGCGCACCTAAAGGGGTCGCATTAATTAACGATGCACCAGGCGAACATTACCAAGAAGCTGTTATAGACAATTCAGGTCAAATGCATGTACTGGAAGGTCGGAACAGGCTTGTAAACTTCCAAGGAGGCGAAACGGTTGTACCCGCTCACGCTATCCCTCATTTTGAAAACGGTACTCCAGAGTGGTTAAGTTCAATTGGATCATGGATCAAAGATAAATGGGATGGATTAACAGAAATGATTAAGCACCCTATTAAGACTTTAACTCACTTCATGACTAATGCTATATCTGGTATTAGTGGCTCTCCTTTAGTTACTTCTATAGCCCCAGCTCTTGGTAATGGATTTGTCAATGCAATCGTTGACCCAATCAAGAAATTACTTGGTTCATTGAAGAAAAAGCACGAAGATGACGGTGGCGGTTCTCAAGGTTCGCCATCTGGTTCTGGTGTTCAACGTTGGGCTGGACAAGTTAAACAGGCCCTGGCTGCCAATGGTTTAAGCACAAGCCAAGATATGGTTGACCGTGTTTTACGCCAAATCGCTTCAGAATCAAGTGGTAATGAAAAAGCAGTACAAGGGAATATCGGAGATATTAATAATATCACTGGCGACCTTGCAAAAGGATTGATGCAAACAATTTCCTCAACTTTCAATGCTAATAAATTCCCCGGTCATGGGGATATTTTTAACGGTTACGATAACTTATTAGCTGCTCTTAATTATGCTAAAAAAACCTATGGTCCAAGTTTATCATTCCTTGGAAATGGACATGGCTATGAAAATGGTGGATTAATTAGTAGCCACGGACTTTATGAAATAGGCGAAGGAAATAAGCCAGAAATGGTTATTCCTTTGTCTGTTGAAAAAAATGCAAGAGCAAATCAATTACTTGCAGAAGCTAATCAAAGAATTAATGGAAATAGTGAGCATGTTCAAAATAATGAAATTGATAATTCAATTATTATCAAATTATTATCAAAAATATATGAATCTTTAGATGATATTAAAAAGAACCCATTGATAGCTTATGCGATGATAGACGGAAGAATGGCTACAAATCTATTAGCAAAAGATATGAATATTGCACTTAAAAATGAAGAAAATAAAAATAGTTGGCTTTGGGGGAATAATAATTAATGGCGTTTAAAATTTATTACAATGGCACTGATTTGTCTAATATTGTCGATGGATTCACAGGTATCACAAGAAATATAGGAGCGGGTTGGACAAATAGTATGCAAACCAAACCTAAATTAGGCTCTAAGTTTCTCCAAAATTCAATCAATTCAAAAAGCATAACTATAAATTTTGTAGTTAATGTAAAAAAAGATAGATTTACATCTGTTAGAAAAGCACTAGGAGAAATATTAAATGTAAATGAACCGTGTGCTTTAATTTTTGATGATGATCCAAATAACGTTTGGTATGCAGTGCCTGACGGTACACCAACACTAGACGAATCATCTTTTTATCAAGCTTTTGGTACACTTACTTTTTTAGTGCCGAAAGGCTATGCAGAATCAGTCGATACTAAAGTATTGAATAATGATAACTCAGGCGGAGAAAATGGAACCATCATAAACAATGCCGATAACTCAGTTTCGGTATTGATTAATAACAATGGAACCTTGCCTATCTATCCCACAATTAAAGTTACCCCAACATCTGAAACAGGCTATTTAGCCTTTGTTGGTCAGAACGGAATCCTTGAAATTGGTAATCCAGATGAAGCAGATACAACTACAGCTAAAAGTCAAAAGCTAGTCTGTGATTTTAAAACTAAGTCAGATTTTGAAACTAACTTTGTTCCAGATACAAGCTGGACGACTTCATGGCCAACAAATCTTGAGGGAATGCCTTTGAATAGTACCATTGCTTGGAAAGATGATGGAATTCGAATTGGAGCAATGGCGCAATCTTCGCTTTGGAACGCAGGAGTTTTAGGATATGAAGTACCTAAAGATGATTTGGGTAATTATGTTAAAGATTGGCATGCTAATTTCAATACGCTCTATATTCAAAAGAACCTTGAACAGTGTGGCAGATTCCAAATCCATTTTGTGGATGAAAACAAGCAACCACTTGCTTGCTTTGAAATCTATAAAGGAGGTGTTGGTGAAAATGCAAGTTTGAACTTTTGGCTGATTGGTGGAGATAAAAAATTAAAACATTTCAAAAACCATACATTCTCAGCGACTACTGGAAAACCAGATAAAAACGGTGCTCCACTTTTTGCTGCAAGTCATGGCGGACAGGCCATTGTCAAACAAGGAAACAAGATTTCTTTTTACTGGCGAGCGATGGCTGAAACTTATCTCATGGATGATGTGCCAGCATCTACCAAACTTGCTTATGTTTATGTTGTGATCGGGAAAAGACGATATTATCAAATGGTTGCAGATACAAGTCTTAGATCATTTAAACTCATGAATCTAAACAATGAGTACACTGTGGATATTCTTAATAAGTACCAACCAGAAGATGAAATAAAGGTTGATATGGAAAAATCAAAAATCACAGTTAATGACTTAGGGGCGAACTCAGACTATATCACGGGTTCAGAATTCTTTTCAATTCCTCCAGGGACAAGTCAAAAACTAGATATTGTGTATTCAAACTTCACGACAAGTCCGCCTAAAGTTGAAATCGAGTGGAAGGAGCGAATCTTATAATGTTAATTTCAATTCATGACCATACATTGAAACGAGTGGGTTTCCTCAGTAATGACGACTCGGAAACTCCTGATTTTAAAGATGATAATTTTCATCGCTACTTAGCACAGGGGACATCAACTTTTGATTTCACGGTCAATAAAATAAAAAATGGAGTAGTCCAAGATTATGTTCAATTGCTAAATGAGCGAGCTTATTTCAGCTTTCAGTATGAGGGAGAAGACTTTCTTTTTGATTCTGTCATTGTCGAAGAAGATGATGACAAAATCACTTTCAACTGTTTAACTCTTAATCTTGAAATGAGAAATGAAGAAGTTAAAGCTTTAACAAATACTGCCAGTCACAATATCCAATGGTATTTTGACCAATTAGGCCTAATCAATTTTGCAAAAATCTCACTTGGCATTAATCAGGTTGAAAATTATACAAGGACCATTAATTATGATTCAGAAGATACTAAACTTGCTCGTTTAATTTCAGTCATTCAGAACTTTGATGCCGAATTTGAGTTTGTCACAAAATTAAAAAGAGATGGAACGCTTGATAATATCACACTCAATATTTACAAGAAAAATGATGGTGGCGATGTTCAAGGAGTTGGTCAAAATAGGAATGATGTGCTTTTATCCTTTGGCGAAAATGTCACGGGGGTTAATCGAAAAGTTGAAAAGTCTCAGATATTTAATTCACTTTATGTCACTGGGAAAGATGGGTTAAGTTGGAAAAACTCTTCCTGGTCAGTTACGAATTCAGAAGGACAAGAAGAATTCTATAAAAGAGCTGGTGAAAGTTACGCTAAAGCCCCACTGTCTGCTCAAATGTTCCCCTCACAGCTTCAATCTTCGAGCGGTGACATATTTACCAATAAAAATGTAGCAACCGAATATACTACAGTCAATGCAATGTGGGGCTATGCATTAAGTCAACTGAAGCAATATGCTTACCCCTTAATTACTTATGAAGTAACAGCGACTAGTGATTTGACTGTTTCAAGTACTGGAGACGGTATGCCGCTTCATATCGGAGATACAGTCAGAATTCAAGATAAGAATTTCATTGATTCTGACGGGAATGTTGGTTTATTCTTGTCAGCACGAGTGAGTGAACTAGAAATAAGTTTCACTAACCCTACAAGTAACAAAATTACGTTTTCTAATTACATCAAGCTGAAAAGCGAAGTGTCTGATGATCTAACTGCTAGAATGCAAGAAATTATCAACGCCAATACTCCTTACCGTCCTGACATCACTTCTACCAATGGCTTACAATTTAAAAATGGAACGGGAACGACTACATTAGGCGCACATATCTATTTCGGTTCAGATGATAAAGAAACAATTGCGGATAGCTACGAATGGTCGAAAGACGGAACGGTTGTTGCGAGCGCTCAGACTATTACAGTTGATGCCAGCGGAGTTGTGGATAAAGCAGTTTATAGCTTTAAAGCAACAGTTGCGGGTAAAGTAGTCGCAAGTCAATCGGTGACTATTACTAATGTTAATGATGGTGCTAAGGGCGCACAGGGCCCGCAAGGTCCACAAGGATTAAAAGGTGACCCTGGAGCAACTGGTATCCCCGGACAAGCCGGAGCTGACGGGAAAACAAGTTATCTTCATATTGCCTATGCCACAAACTCAACTGGTACGGCTGGATTTGATGTATCAAATGCGACTGGTAAAACTTATATCGGACAATATACAGACTTTACGAGCGCTGATTCTACAGACCCAAGTAAGTACACATGGAGCTTGATTAAAGGTGATAAAGGCGATAAGGGAGACCAAGGCGCCCAAGGTATTCAAGGTTTGCAAGGGCCTACTGGAACTCAAGGGGTTGCTGGCCCTAAAGGCGCTGACGGAAAAACGCAATATACACATATCGCATACGCAAATAGTGCCGATGGTGTAACTGATTTTTCAACTTCTGATTCTAATCGTACCTATATCGGGATGTACGTTGATTTTATTATCAATGATTCAACCACTCCAAGCGATTACTCATGGACGCTCGTTAAAGGAGCGGACGGAACGCAAGGGACACCAGGAAAACCTGGAGCTGACGGTAAGACACCATATTTTCACACAGCATGGTCTTACAGTGTAGATGGCACGAACGGTTTCACTACTGTCTATCCGAATTTGAATCTTGCGCTTGGGACTAAAAATTCTGTCAGTGTTACGGGCGATGCTGGAACAAGTACAGCTACATCTCTATATACTCTCCGAGATTACTTGGTTAATATCGCAAAACTCAATCAATCCTTTACGTTTAGTTATGACTGGGAGGCGACAGGTTCTAATATTTCTGGCGTATTTTTCCTTAAATTTTTAACATCATCAGGATTACCCATACTTGGTTCGACAACAACTACAGCATTATCTTCAACAAATACTAAGGGGCATTCGTCACTTAGCGGTGCTATAACTCAACAAATGCTTGATTTAGGTACTGGAAATAAAAATATATATCTACGTCAAAATAACGTTCCTAAAACTGTCAAATTTACAATAAGTAACTTAAAAATGGAGTTTGGTTCAACCGCTACTCCATATATGCCTTCATCTAGCGAAGCCACAACTGCTGACTGGCCTAGCTACATCGGTCAGTACACAGACTTTACGCAAGCTGACAGCACTAACCCATCCGACTACACTTGGAGTTTGATACGAGGAAATGATGGAGCAGATGGTCAAGATGGAAAAAACGGAACGAATGGCAAGGATGGTGACCCTGGTAAAGTTGTTTCTGATACTGAACCAACTACAAGATTCAAAGGTTTAACTTGGAAATATTCAGGCACCTCTGATCTTACCGCAAGTGATGGAACAGTTATCAAGCCTAATACGGAGTATTACTTCAATGGCAAAAACTGGATGATTAACTTTCTAAGTGCAAATAACATTGATGCTAATTCTATCACTGCAGAAAAAATCAATGGTACAGATTTAGAAGTGAAAAATGGGAAGTTCACAGATGGAGTTATTGAAACGAGTTGGAAAAATGGAACCGTTGCTGGGAGCACGAATATTGAAAAAGACCATTTAATAATTACCCGAACAGATTCCTCTGTTAATACAACAAATTCTATTGGTTTGGATAGCACCCAAGGACTTATCATGACTTACACGGATAATTCTACTGGGCGAATAATATCAGTCGGTACGAATTTTCAAGGCATGTTCTTAACAGACAGC
>OAWO01000904.1_pt1 | contig 9879 bp, 7 predicted proteins | sample 1495421 | NCBI WGS metagenome assembly OAWO01 (sample SAMEA2580162, study PRJEB22360) | human gut metagenome | biome: human gut; feature: human-associated habitat; material: faeces | place: Denmark | collected 2008/2010
CTTCCCGGAGCCATCCCGTCGGGAACAGTCTGCACCATGCCAATCTCTGAAATCTGCGCCATGCGGTCCAGATTTGGAGTATGCGCCTTCTCCAGAGGTGTCATACCGCCCAGTTCTTCCAACGGTTCATCTGCCATCCCGTCACATAAAACAACAACATATTTCATACGCACCTCACCCTTCTACTCTAATCCGGTGGAGAATGGACGGAAATTCTTTCTGGCACTGTTCAAAATGTCCTTCTGTCATAATTTCTGTCAGAAATCCGAATTCTCCCTCCAACGGTTCCACCTGTACAATCTCAATCGGTCCGAATTTACTTTCCAGATGTGCTTTCATTGCCTGTGGTTCTCCCTTGATCCGCACAAAGAAACGCTTGCTCGTATCCGAGATCGGAAGCAGTTCCACTTTATCCTGATCCCACATCGTCATAATATTCCGGTTCAAATGCTTTACTTCATCTACAATATCAGAAACAACCGCACTCGCTGTCGGAAGCTTTCCTGCACCGCTTCCGTAAAACATTGCATCTCCGAGTACATTGCCATGTACAAAAATCGCATTAAAGACATCATTTACGCTATACAATGGATGCGAAGAGCTCAGCAGATACGGAGCAACGATGGCATGGATATGATCTTCATCCCTTCTGCTGCATGCAAGAAGCTTGATCGTCATTCCCATTGCCTTTGCATACATCATATCTTCTTTTGTAATCTGCGTGATCCCCTCTGTATAAATATCTTCAAAATCCACCTGCTGTCCGGAAATCAAAGATGAAAGAATCGCAATCTTCCGGCATGCATCATATCCTTCCACGTCCGCTTCCGGATTTCGTTCCGCATACCCTTTTTCCTGCGCCTCTTTTAAAACTTCCTCATAATCTGCTCCTTCATAAAACATCTTACTGAGCATATAATTGGTCGTTCCGTTTAAAATCCCTGTGATTTCTTCAATCTCATCTGCTGTCATTGAAGAATTTAACGGACGGATGATCGGAATTCCGCCTCCGACACTGGCCTCAAACAGAAAATTGATATTTTTCTCCCTTGCAATGGAAAGCAGCTCTGCACCGTGCTTTGCCACCAGCGCTTTGTTTGAGGTCACCACGCTTTTTCCGGCCATCAGGCACTTCTTCACAAAAGTATATGCGGGTTCAATCCCGCCCATTACCTCTACTACGATCTGAATGGAAGGATCTTCTGCGATCACCTGAAAATCATGTACGATTTTTTCCTGAATCGGATCTCCCGGGAAATCTCTCAGATCCAGAATGTATTTTACATGGATCTCATCCCCGGCTCTCTGGTCGATTCGTTCCTTATTGGTCTGTAATACTTCAATGACTCCGGATCCCACCGTGCCATATCCCATAACTGCTATATTTACCATATTCGCCTTCCTTCCTGTTCTTTTTTCTGCATCTGTCCTACTCTTCCGGGTTTTTCGGAGCACTTAAATATGCGTTGATAAACGGATCCAGGTTGCCGTCCAGCACACCGTTCACATTGCTGATCTCCATATTCGTACGGTGATCCTTCACCAGTGTATACGGCTGCATGACATAGGAACGGATCTGGCTTCCGAATCCGATCTCCTTGATCTCACCGCGAATACCGGACACTTTGTCTGCCTGCTCCTGCTGCTTCATCAGATACAGCTTGGCTTTGAGCATCTGCATGGCTTTGTCTTTATTCATGTGCTGAGAACGCTCATTCTGACACTGAACAACAATTCCTGTCGGGAAATGCGTGATACGGATTGCCGAAGAAGTCTTATTGATATGCTGTCCGCCCGCTCCGCTGGAACGATATGTGTCAATCCTGATATCGTCATCATTGATTTCAATATCAATATCTTCCTCAATATCCGGAATCACATCACAGGATGCAAAAGAAGTCTGCCGCTTTCCTGCCGCATTAAACGGAGAAATTCTGACCAGTCTGTGCACCCCTTTTTCAGAGCGCAGATATCCGTAAGCATTCTCTCCTCGTACTTCAAATGTCACGCCTTTGATTCCCGCAACATCTCCTTCCAGATAATCCAGAACTTCTACGGAAAATCCCTTTTTCTCTGCCCATCTGGTGTACATTCTGTAAAGCATGTTTGCCCAGTCACAGGATTCTGTTCCGCCTGCTCCGGCGTGAAGCGTAACGATCGCATGATCTCTGTCATACTCTCCGGTCAGAAGTGTCTGGATCCTCAGCTCTTCAAACTCTCCTTCAAAACGGAGCAGTTCTTCCTCAATCTCCTGCACCGTCTCTTCGTCCTGTTCCTCCTGACTCATCTCAATCAGAAGTCCCAGATCCTCATAATCTGCGTACATCTGCTCAATCTGCTTTACCGAATCCTGAAGACTTTTCAATACCTGCATCGTCTGTCTGGACTGATCCGGATTATCCCAGAATCCCGGCTCCTCGATCGTTCTTTCTAATTCCTCAATTCGTTCTTTCTTTGACGCTAAGTCAAAGTGAATCCCTCAAATCTTTCAGCGGCTCTTCGTATGCACTCAGTCTTACTTTCAGTTCATCTAATAAAACCACCTTGATCACCTCTTTCTTTTTTCAAAAGTCTGTTTTAAATCAACATTGACTGTGTATATATTGCAGCACAATGTCTGATGCAGTATACACACAGTCAACAAAATATTCAGGCACTTACCTGGTTACTATTTTCTTCCGCAGCACTGTTTGTACTTCTTGCCACTTCCGCACGGGCATGGATCATTTGGATAAACCTTTTTTTCTTCCCGTTTTTTCGGAGTGTGTGATGCGCTGTCATCTTTGTTTGTTCCGGTCGCCTGTGCCACCTGCTCTCTTTCTACCTTCTGCTCGATCCGGATATGGAATAAGGTACGGATCGTCGTCTCTGCGATGGAATTGGTCATCTCGCCGAACATATCGTATCCCATCATCTTATATTCTACCAGTGGATCTCTCTGTCCGTATGCCTGCAGACCGATTCCCTGACGGAGCTGATCCATATCATCGATGTGATCCATCCAGCGTGTATCGATTGCCTTTAACAGTACCACTCGTTCCATCTCACGCAGCTGCTCTGCTTCTGGGAATTCTGCTTCTTTCTCCTCGTATGCTTTTACAGCACGCTCTTTCAATGTATGCTTGAGCTCTTTCTGTCTCATGTCCTTGACTTCCTCTGCATCCGGCATCTTCAGCATCGGAATCTCCCCGTGAAGTGTCAGCTCCAGTCCTGCCAGATCCCATTCTTCCGAATCTGCATCCGGTGCGGCAAAGCGGTCTGTCATATTTTCCACATATTCTGTCATCATATTGTAGATGGTATCTCGCATGCTCTCTCCGTCCAGAACACGACGTCTTTCCTCATAAATGATCTCTCTCTGCTCATTCATAACCTGATCGTATTCCAGCAGATTCTTACGGATTCCAAAGTTATTGCCCTCGATCTTCTTCTGTGCTTTCTCAATCGCACTGGAGAGCATCTTATGCTCGATCTGTTCTCCGTCCTCTACACCAAGTGTGTTGAATACACTCATCAGACGTTCAGAACCAAACAGACGCATCAGATCATCCTCCAGAGAAATGTAGAAACGGGATTCTCCCGGATCTCCCTGTCGTCCGGAACGTCCGCGCAGCTGGTTGTCAATACGTCTGGATTCATGACGCTCTGTACCGATGATCTTAAGACCTCCGGCCTCTCTTGCAGCATCATCCAGCTTGATATCCGTACCACGTCCGGCCATGTTGGTCGCAATCGTGACTGCTCCGTGCTGTCCCGCATCTGCCACGATTTCTGCTTCCAGTTCATGATACTTGGCATTCAATACCTTATGCTGAATTCCTTCTTTTTTCAGCATTTTGCTGAGCAGCTCTGAAACCTCGATCGTGATTGTACCAACCAGGACCGGCTGTCCCGTTGCATGCGCTTCTTTCACGGCTTCAACGACTGCGTGGTATTTTTCCTGTTTTGTCTTATATACTGCATCTTCGAGATCTTTTCTCTGAACCGGACGGTTGGTCGGGATCTCTACAACGTCCATTCCGTAAATATCACGGAACTCTTTTTCCTCAGTCAAGGCAGTACCTGTCATACCGCTCTTCTTCTCATACTTGTTGAACAGGTTCTGGAATGTAATAGTTGCCAGTGTCTTGCTCTCTCTTCTGACCTTCACATGCTCTTTTGCTTCGATCGCCTGATGCAGTCCGTCCGAATACCGTCTTCCCGGCATGATACGTCCGGTGAACTCATCCACGATCATAACCTCTCCCTCCTGAGTCACCACGTAATCCTGATCGCGGAACATCAGGTTATGCGCACGCAGCGCCAGAATGATGTTGTGCTGAATCTCCAGATTCTCCGGATCTGCCAGGTTCTCGATATGGAAGAAGTTTTCTACCTTCTTCACACCGTCTTCTGTCAGATTGACAACCTTTTCTTTCTCGTTGACAATAAAATCTCCGGACTCTTCAATATCTTCTCCCATGATCGCATTGATCTTGGAAAACTCACCGCTTGCTTCTCCTCTTTCCAGCTGGCGTGCCAGAATATCGCATGCCTCATACAATTTTGTAGATTTATTACTCTGTCCGGAAATGATCAGCGGAGTTCTGGCTTCATCGATCAATACAGAGTCAACCTCATCGATAACCGCAAAGTTCAGCCCTCTTTGTACAAGCTGTTCCTTGTAGATCACCATGTTGTCTCTCAGATAATCAAATCCCAGTTCGTTGTTCGTTACATATGTAATATCACAATTATATGCCGCGCGGCGCTCATCATTGTCCATATCATTGAGAACCACACCGACTGTCAGTCCCAGAAATTCGTGTACTTTTCCCATCCACTCGGCATCACGCTTTGCCAGATAATCATTGACTGTGACAATGTGAACTCCTTTTTCTTCCAGCGCATTCAGATATGCCGGAAGTGTGGATACCAGTGTCTTACCTTCACCTGTACGCATCTCTGCGATACGTCCCTGATGCAGGATGATACCACCGATCAGCTGCACCCGGTAATGGCGCATCCCCATACTTCTATATGCACCTTCTCTTACAACTGCATATGCCTCCGGGAGAATATCATCCAGTGTCTCTCCCTCTTTGAGACGTTCTTTAAACTCTCTTGTCTTATCCTTTAATTCCGCATCCGAAAGTGCTTTCATCTCTGGCTCCAGCGCCTCAATGCGATCCACGATCGGATAGATTCTCTTCAGCTCGTGCTGGCTGTGAGTCCCGAAAATTTTATCCATTAAACCCATAATCTGCAATCTGCTCCTTGTCTAAATTTACTCTGCCTACCATTCTATCACTAACTTTCCATGAATTCAACCAATTCATGTTTTTGTTCCGCTTTGTTTACATTTCATTTACAAACAGAGCAGATTTTTATAAGGAATTGTCCCTCCAAACAGATCCAGTGCACTTCCGATCGTAAAATCCAGCTTTCCATGTCCAAGACTTTTGAATTTTTCCAGTTCTTCCATACTTCCGATCCCGCCCGCATAAGTAACAGGAATCCCTTCCCATCTGCCAAGCAGTTCTACAAGTTCTCCTTCCACTCCGGAAGATTTTCCTTCCACATCCACACCGTGTACCAGAAATTCATCACAGTACTGCGCCATTTCATCAAGCAATTCTTCTGACAGTTTTTCTCTGGTAAACGTCTGCCACCGGTTTGTCACGATGTAATATTCATCCCCCTTTTTCCGGCAGCTCAGATCCAGCACTATCCTCTCTTTTCCGACCATCTCTTTCAGTCGTCTCAAACGGCTGCGATCCACCTCTCCTTCACGAAATATATAAGAGGTTACGATCACATGGCTGGCGCCTGCATCCAGATATTCTTCCGCATTTTCCGCCGTGATACCGCCGCCGATCTGCATCCCTCCCGGATATACCGAAAGCGCCAGAAGCGCCTGCGCTTTCGTTGCCTCAAAATATTCGGAATCTCTGGAATTGAGCAGAATGATATGCCCGCCTTTGAGTCCATCCTGTTTATATTTTTCTGCATACCAGGCTGCATCCTGTTCTGAAGTAAAATTGGTCTGTGCCATATCGCCTTCATCTTTTAAGCTGCCGCCGACGATCTGTTTTACTTTTCCGTTATGTATATCAATACAAGGTCTGAACTTCATCACAATTCTCCTTTTATAGAAAAGTGCTGCAAAAACTTCTTCTGCAGCACTTGTTTATCCGGTATTCAAAACCTACTTGTTATTCTCCCGGTTCTGTGCGTTATGATCTTTGGTCATTCCATCCGCAGCATCATCTACCGCATCCGTGGCTCTCCTTGTCAGATCATCCACTCCATTGGTCACACCATCCACTACATCATTCACACCGTCTGTGACATCATCTACCACGTTGTCTGCTTTTCCGTTACTGTTGTCATCTGTACGGTTTTCATTTCTGTCTGTCTTGTCATTGTTGTCCTTTGTTTTGTCAGTTGCATCATTCATTGTTGTATCGTTCTGTGTATCTCTTCTGTTTCCACATGCAGTCGTGCCTAGAAGCATACAGGTACACATCAGCAATACAAGCAGTTTTTTTCTGTTTTTCATAATCTTCTTCCTTTCATAAAATATAGTCTTACACTGTTAAGTTTTCCTTTTTTTAATATTTTATGAATGGAATTTTTTTCTTTTTTATGCTCTTGGTCCTGCTGATTTTCTCAGTTTTTCCAATGCTCTTGACTCCAGCTGACGGATCCGTTCTCTGGTCACGCCGAGTATCTGTCCGGTTTCTTCGAGCGTATGTACATTACCGTCCTCCAGACCGTAGCGGAGTCTTAAGATTTTCTGCTCTTTTTCTGTCAGCGTGGAAAGCATCTCCTGCACTTCTTCTTTCTGTACCAGTGCCGCAACAGCCTCCTCCGGAGTCGGCTCCTGTGTATCTTCAATAAAGTCTTCCAGATTGCTGTTCTCTTCATCTCCCACCGGAGTCTCCAGAGAAACCGGATTCTTGATATAGCTCTGCATGCGCTCTACTTCTTCTGTTGTCATATGCAGCTCTTTTGCAATCTCCTCTGCAGCAACTTCACGCCCGAGTGTCTGTTCCATCTTCCGCTCTGTTTTGCTGATCTTATTCATATTCTGAGCCACACGGACCGGCACACGAATCTCTCTGGACTGAGAATCCAGCGCCCGCAGAATGGCTTCTTTGATCCACCATACCGCATAGGTGGAAAATTTACTGCCCTTTGTGTAGTCAAATTTTTCCACTGCACGCATCAGACCGATATTACCTTCCTGGATCAAATCCATAAACTGCATTCCTTTTCCGGCATAATGCTTTGCCACTGCAACCACCAGACGCAGATTTGCTTCCTCCATCTTTCGTCGTGCTTCTGTATCTCCTTCTGCGATCTGTCTGCCAAGCTCCAGTTCTTCCTCTGCTGTAAGCAGCGGTATCCTGCCGATCTCTTTTAAATAAATCTTTAACGGTTCCGTCATATCCACCGAATCCGGCACCAGATCCTCTGTCTCTGCTCCCAGATCCAGTTCTTCCCCCAACAGTTCCTTTTCTATCTCTTTACTCATATATTTTCATGCCTTTCTTTTCACGTAAGTCTCTGCTTATAGTTTCTCAATCACCTGACCGCTTCTGTAGGCTGCAAGCAGCGACTCCAGATCTGCTACCTGCTCTTTTAACTCGGTGCCGATATCTGTATTTCCAACGAGACGGCGTTCTGTCACCCGTTTCACTACCATGTAATCCGAATGAATATCGCTTCCCTTTTCCACCGCAGCCTCTTTCGACTCAAAAGGCTCATGGGCAACCAGAACAAGACCATAGGAGTTGTAGACAAGGGTATACCCTGCAATTCCCGTCTCTTTCTGATACGCCCTGGAAAAACCTCCATCGATGACCAGAACTTTCCCATTACACTTGATCGGACTTTCTCCGTTTTTACATTTTACAGGAACGTGCCCGTTGACAATGTGGGCTCCCTCCGGGTGCAGTCCGAACTCTTCCAGAATCTCGTCTACCACCGCTTCTTTTTCCAGAAGTTCGTAATACGGATTCTTTTTCTCCAGATGCGTCTCTTTTGCCTCGATAAAATACCGCTCAAAGGTCGCCATCTTGTCTTTTCCGAACAGCGGAGAATCCGGATGCTGCCAGATGCACCACATGATATTCTTTCCTTGCTCTTTTTCCTGTTCATCCAGCGCGAAAAAGCCTTTTCTTACATAGCCTTCCAGCGCATCATACAGACTTTTCCCACGGTAGCTTTTTCCACAGAGCTGTACTTCCTTTAAAGATCCGTCCTCTCTAAGCGGTACGCATCCGTGATACAAAAGATTGTTGTTATACACCTTGTATAATCCACCTTTTGCAAGCAAAAACCGCATATGATTCTGCAGCTTTTCACATCCTGCAAATGCTTTTTCCAGGCGTTCCATAATCTCCTCTTCCTCTTCGGTCAGTTCATACGGAGCTGCCGGATCAATGGTCGGAAAGCTATCATCTTTTAACGGATATTCTTTTCCATCCAGCAGGATCGTGCCTTTTTTATAATCAATCCTGTGCAGCAGTGCACGTTCTTCCATCTGAAATTCCGGATGCTGAAGAATCAGTTTTCCTTCTACCTTAAACTGTATCACGGAAATCGCCTTGTGCATCCGAAGATTCATCTCCATCTCCGCCTTTTGCAGGCGTTCGCTTCCTTTGCGCCTGAAACAGGTACAGGGGTCGTCCCCATAAATGCGAAGTGCAAAATTCGCCAGAGGCAGAAGATTGATCCCGTATCCTTCCTCCAGAATATCCAGATTCCCATAACGGGCACAGATCCGGATCACATTGGCAATGCAACCTCTTTGCCCTGCTGCCGCACCCATCCAGAGCACATCATGATTGCCCCACTGAATGTCCACTGAATGATAGGTCATCAGCTTATCCATGATAATATGCGGGCCCGGTCCTCTGTCATAAATATCACCGACAATATGTAAATGATCAATCACAAGCCTCTGGATCAGATCTGCGATCGCACAGATAAATTCTTCTGCCCTGCCGATCCGGATGATTGTCTGAATGATCTCATTATAGTAGGATTCCTTGTCATGAAGCTCCGCCTTTTCCGTGATCAGTTCTTCTATGACATAAGCAAAATCTTTCGGAAGTGCCTTGCGTACTTTAGAACGGGTATACTTACTGGCTGCCCGTTTGCTCACCTCGATCAGACGGTACAGCTGAATTTTATACCAGTCTTCCATATGCTTCTCGGTCCGCTTTACCTGCTCTGTCTTCTCTTTTGGATAATAGATCAAAGTAGCCAGCTCCTGCTTTTCCCGCTTCCCAAGCGTATATCCAAATACATCCTCGATTTTGCTTCGCACCGCACCAGATCCATTCTTCAGCACATGGGAAAACGCCTCCCATTCCCCATGAATATCCGTCAGAAAATGCTCGGTTCCTTTCGGAAGATTCAAGATTGCCTGCAGATTGATGATCTCTGTAGAAGCCGCCGCGATCGTCGGATACAGATCCGACAGCCGCTCCAGATATCTTGTCTCTAATTCTTTCATGACACTCCCCGCTCTTTACTCAAACTCTGATTAAAACTGAATCACATCACTCATATCATACATGCCGGCTGTTTTTCCCGCCAGGAACTTGGCTGCTTCCACCGCGCCTTTTCCAAACACGCTTCTGGAATATGCTGTATGCTTAAATTCGATCACTTCATCCATTCCTGCAAAGATCACCTCATGCTCTCCCACGATTGTTCCGCCGCGAACCGCTGAAATTCCGATTTCTTTCTCTTCTCTTTTTTTGCGGTACTGGCTTCTGTCATATACATACGTATATTCATGATCCAGCGCTTCATTGACAGAATCCGCAAGCGCCAGTGCAGTACCGCTTGGAGCATCCACTTTCTGGTTGTGATGACGCTCTA
>OAWO01000906.1_pt1 | contig 9866 bp, 7 predicted proteins | sample 1495421 | NCBI WGS metagenome assembly OAWO01 (sample SAMEA2580162, study PRJEB22360) | human gut metagenome | biome: human gut; feature: human-associated habitat; material: faeces | place: Denmark | collected 2008/2010
ATAGCAACGAAAAAACAGCTTTCTCTTTCGAAATACTCCCTCCTTTAAAGGGTACGGGCATCGAGAAGTTGTACCAAACCATAGATACCTTACGTGAGTTCGACCCAAAGTATATCAACATCACCACTCATCGCAGTGAGTATGTATATCGGGATTTAGGCAACGGACTTTTTCAGCGCAACCGCCTGAGAAGACGTCCGGGAACCGTAGCTGTAGCTGCTGCCATCCAGAATAAATACAACATCACAGTAGTACCCCACATTTTGTGTAGCGGGTTTACACAGGAAGAGACAGAATATGTACTGCTCGACCTTCAGTTCCTGGGTATTACAGATCTATTAGTGCTTCGTGGCGATAAAGCCAAACATGAAACCGTGTTTACTCCTGAGGGAGACGGACATCATCATGCTTTGGATCTACAGCAACAAATCAATAACTTCAACAAAGGTATTTTTGTAGACGGATCGGAGATGAAAGTGACTAATACTCCTTTCTCATACGGTGTGGCTTGCTATCCGGAAAAGCATGAAGAAGCTCCTAATATCGATATGGATATCTATTGGTTGAAGAAGAAAGTGGAAGCCGGTGCAGAATATGCCGTTACCCAACTGTTTTACGATAACAAAAAGTACTTTGAATTCGTAGAAAAGGTACATCAGGCAGGTATCGACATCCCTATCATCCCGGGTATTAAGCCCTTTAAAAAGATATCACAACTGAATATGGTGCCTAAAACGTTCAAGGTAGACCTTCCGGAAGAGTTGACCAAGGAAGCACTGAAGTGCCAAACCGATGAGGAAGCCCGTCAGGTAGGCATCGAATGGTGCATCAGCCAATGCAAAGAGTTGATGGCAGCCGGTGTGCCCAGTATCCATTTCTACTCCATCGGAGCAGTGGACAGTATCAAAGAAGTAGCCAAAGCAATTTACTAAGCCATGTTTTTCAGAGACGTCATCGGACAAGAAGAGGCCAAGTATCGACTGATACAAGAAGTCAGCGAAGGACGCATCCCCCATGCCCAGCTTTTTTGTGGGCCCGAAGGGGTAGGCAAGTTTCCGCTGGCACTGGCCTATGCACGCTATCTGAGTTGCACCAATCGTAGTGACACTGATGCTTGCGGAGTCTGTCCGTCATGTGTGAAATTCAATAAGCTGGTTCACCCGGATGTTCATTTCGTCTTTCCGGTAGTAAAAAACGGGAGAAGCGATGACTACATTGTAGAATGGAGAAAATTGGTGTTAAACAATCCCTATTTTACCATCAATCATTGGCTGAACGAAATAAATGCAGAAAATGCACAGGCCGTAATCTACACCAAAGAGAGTGATGAGATCATGAAAAAGCTCAGCCTTAAATCCAGCGAGGGCGGATTTAAGATTACACTCCTCTGGCTGCCGGAAAAGATGCAACAGGCTTGTGCCAACAAGTTATTGAAACTGCTGGAAGAACCACCCGAAAAGACAATCTTCCTTTTGGTTTCGGAGGCTCCCGATTTAATTCTCCAAACGATATTGAGCCGCACACAACGCTTCAATCTACGTAAAATTGAGGAAGAGTGTATGGCCGAGGCTTTACAAAGCAAATACGGGGTCCAGCAGGCAACCAGTATTTCGATCGCCCACCTAGCCAACGGAAACTTTATCAAAGCCCTCGAGACGATTCACCTGAATGAAGAGAATCAGTTGTTTTTCGAACTGTTTGTCAGTTTGATGCGACTCTCTTACCAACGGAAAATCCGGGAAATGAAATTATGGAGTGAACAAGTGGCAGGCATGGGACGCGAACGCCAGAAAAATTTTCTGGAATACTGCCAACGAATGATCCGGGAGAATTTTATCTACAACCTACACCGGAAAGAGTTGACTTATATGACATTAGAAGAACAGAACTTCGCTACACGGTTTGCCCCTTTTGTCAACGAACGAAATGTAATGGGCATCATGGATGAACTGAGTGAAGCTCAAAAACATATTGAACAGAACGTAAATGCTAAAATGGTATTTTTCGACTTCTCGCTGAAGATGATCGTACTGTTAAAGCAATAACTCTAAAATAAAGTATATGGAATTTAAACTGCATAATGGGAGCGGAGGTCTTTGTTGTAAAAGCTGTTCCCGACAAGATAAAAAACTAAATACCTATGATTGGCTGGCCGACATACCAGGCAATGCAGAGGAGAGTGATATGGTAGAAGTTCAATTTAAGAACACCCGTAAAGGCTACTACCGTAACAGTAACAAAATCAAATTGGAGAAAGGCGATATCGTAGCTGTAGAAGCTACTCCGGGACACGATATTGGTACTGTCACCCTGACAGGACGATTAGTCCCCCTCCAGATGAAAAAGGCAAACTTTAAACAGGATGCCGAAATCAAGCGTATCTACCGCAAAGCAAAAGCTGTAGATATGGAGAAATATGAAGAAGCAAAAGCCAAAGAACATACCACAATGATTCGTGCACGGCAGATAGCAGCCAGTCTGAATCTGGATATGAAAATTGGTGATGTAGAATATCAAGGAGACGGCAATAAAGCTATCTTTTATTATATCGCCGACGAACGCGTAGACTTCCGCCAATTGATTAAAGTACTGGCCGAAGCTTTTAGAGTACGTATCGAAATGAAGCAAATCGGTGCACGGCAGGAAGCCGGACGCATCGGAGGTATCGGCCCTTGCGGACGTGAGTTATGCTGTGCCACCTGGATGACCAGTTTTGTATCCGTATCAACCAGTGCGGCAAGGTATCAGGATATTTCACTGAATCCTCAAAAGTTGGCCGGACAGTGTGCCAAGTTAAAATGTTGCCTGAACTATGAAGTGGACTGCTATGTAGAAGCACAAAAACGTCTGCCCTCAAGAGAAATCGAACTGGAAACCAAAGACGGAACCTATTACTTCTTCAAAGCAGATATCCTCAGTAATCAGATTTCGTATTCAACCGACAAAAACTTTGCAGCAAACTTAGTGACCATTAGCGGAAAACGTGCATTCGAAGTGATAGGGCTGAACAAAAGAGGTATTAAACCGGACAGTCTGTTGGAAGCCGAACGCAAACCGGAACCTAAAAAGCCTGTTGATTTGCTGGAGCAGGAAAGCTTGACGCGTTTCGACCGTGACCGCCGCCGTAACGCCAAAGACGGAAATGGAAAGGACGAAGGCGGAAACGGAAACCGGAAAAAGAAAAAGAAGAATAATACCAATGGCGAAACACAGAGTTCACAGCCCACTCCGATTAATGCACAGGAGAACAACGGTTCTCAGCCTGTACAAAACCAACAGCGTACACGTGGTGAACGTCCGAAAAACAATAATCGCAACAACAACCAACCACGTAAAAATAATGAGTCTCGTGAACCGCGTAGCAACGAGAACCGGGAAACGCGTAAAAACGAACCCCGTGAACAGCGCCCTCCTCGCGAACCACGCGGACCGCGCAACAATGAACACCCTAAACGTATCGAGAAAGCTCAGGAAAATGAAAAGCCTGCTCAAGAATAGCATTTGCATGCTCCTTACCACATGGGTTCTGACTGCATGTGACGAAAATACTGTGTATCACTCTTACCAATCCACTCCCCCGGATGGATGGAAGAAGAGTGATACACTCTTTTTCAACGTGCCTCTAAAAGATTCCCTAGCCAACCTGCGACTGTCCGTTGGTGTACGCAACAGCAGTAACTACCCTTATCAGAACCTGAATATCCTCATCCATTATAATCTGGAAGATTCAACTGTATGGAAGACAGATACCCTGAAGTTTATACTGACTGACCGGGAAGGTAAATGGACAGGAACCGGCTGGGGAAGTCTCTACCAATCGGCACTCCCTTTGAAGGACTGCTTTGTTAAACATCCCGGCAACTATACTTTCAAAATAGTACACGAAATGAAGAATGAACAACTAACCGGGATCAGTGATGTGGGATTGAAAATAGAACATTTATAGCCGTCTGCTACGCCCCGCATCGATACGCAGAAAGATAAAAAGCAGAATCGTAAATCCCCATAAAGATGACCCGCCATAACTAAAGAAAGGCAACGGAATACCGATTACAGGAGTCAGACCAAGTACCATTCCGATGTTAATAAACAAATGGAACAGGAAAATGCTCACAACCGAATAGCCATAAACCCGCCCGAAAGTAGAAGTCTGCCGCTCTGACGTCGCTATAAGACGGAGTATCAATGCCAAGAAAAGCAAAAGAACGGCTGCCGAACCAACAAACCCCTGTTCTTCACCCACAGTACAGAAAATGAAATCGGTATCTTGTTCGGGCACATATTTCAACTTGGTTTGTGTACCATTCAGAAAACCTTTACCCGTCAACCCTCCGGAACCAATCGCAATCTTCGACTGGTTAACGTTGTAACCGGCTCCGGCCAAGTCCTCTTCCATCCCCAACACCACTTTTATACGAATCTGCTGATGAGGTTCAAGAATGTTGTCGAACACATAATCACTTGAATAAAGAAAACCGATAGAACCCAAAGCAAACAATCCGATCAAAAGATAGGCACGTTGCCGTTCGCTCAAAGATAAGTAAAGTAGATAACCTATGGTCACCACACAAAGCCCCCACTCCACCCAAACCAAATTGAATGGAGAGAGATACTCAGAAACGAGATAAGCGATCAGCAGCACAAGCAAACTACCGCCTATCATATTCCGTACAGGTTCCCACTTTTTCCTATACACCCAAACCATGGAACCGGCAAATAAAAGTATCATCAACAACACGGCAAACTCTCCGATAGGCGTAGGCGTATCGGCTATAAATACCTGATCGAAACGAATACCGACCACAAAATAGACTACGGCACATACTCCCGAAAACAAAACTACTCCAGGCATACCCTCGCGATATAACACCAAGAAGAAGGCAAGATAGACCAATGCCGAACCGGTTTCTTTCTGCAAAATAATCAGCAACATCGGAAGTAAAATAAAAGCTACCAAGGGTAAAAAGCACTTCCACTTCTTGATATTAAATGAATAGGCATTCATAAACTTTGCCAGAGCCAAAGCTGTGGCAAATTTTGCAAACTCCGCCGGCTGCAGACTGACCGGACCTAATATTAACCACGAACGGGAACCTTTCGTATCGGGTGCAATAAAAATGGTTACGATTAACAGAAGAATCATACCTATATATATCAGGTATGCAAACATATCGTACATTCGTTCTTCAAGCATCAGGAGTATAAAACCAAGCCCAAAGGAACAGATAATCCACACAAACTGCCTACCGGCACGTGTTGAAAAGTCCAGAAAGTCACGATCACCATAATCATAACTGGCACCGCACACACTAAACCATCCACCGATTATAAGGAGCAGGTAAATGACGATCGTTACCCAATCCAATGTTTTCCATAAACTAACGCTCCTCGTTTCCATACATAATCACTCTATTACTATATTCTTCTGCACGTATCTCATTCTCCGGAGAGAGTTTCCCTTTTAAATATTGTTCCATCATCAATGCTCCGATCGGTACTCCGTAGACTGCGCCAAAACCACCATTCTCAACATATACGGCGATGGCTATCTTTGGGTTATTCATGGGAGCAAATCCCATAAAAACGGAGTGGTCATGTCCTCGGTTCTGCGCCGTACCGGTTTTGCCACATACTTCAACGTCCGGTAAAATGGCTCCTGCTACCCGGCAAGTACCTCCTGTGACCGCAGCACGCATGCCTGTAACCACATCTTCATAGTGTTTCCGGTCGATAGAGGTTTTTCTGGGAACTCGATAGAGGCTGTCGAGTTGTTCATCTTGAATTTCCTTCACAATATGTGGAGTAATAAAATGTCCCCGATTGGCTATTGTCGCACCCAAATTGGCTATCTGCAAAGGAGTTGCCAGAATCTCTCCCTGGCCAATTGCGATACTGATCACCGTCAACCCATTCCAACGTCCACGATAGGCCTTGTCATAAAACTGAGCATTAGGAATCAATCCCCGCTTTTCACCCGGTAAATCCACCCCGAGTTTATAGCCAAAACCCTGAGACACCATGTGGTCTTTCCATACAGTAATGGCATTTTGTGAGGAGCCATACTTGCGATCGCCAAACATCCGGAACAAGCCCCAACAAAAATAAGAGTTACATGAAGTCGCAATGGCCGGTATTAGCGGCAACGGCGAACCATGGGCATGACATCCCACATGCAAACTCCCGTAATTGAACCCATGAGCACAAGGGAAAGCCGGCGTATTGGTCTGAATAATCCCTTCTTGTAAGAAAGTCAGCGCTTGTGCCGTTTTAAACGTCGATCCCGGAGGATATACTCCCATAATCGAACGGTTTAACAAAGGTTTCATCGGATCTCTCTGGAGCATCAAATGGTTCTTTCCGCGCTGACGGCCAATCATCAGTCTCGGATCAAAATCGGGTGAAGAAACCATGCAAAGTATTTCTCCCGTCTCCGGTTCGATAGCAACAATACTCCCGATTTTATTTTTCAACAAGCGTTCTCCCAACATCTGGAGATCGATATCGATTCCGAGCTTCAGGTTCTTTCCGGGTATCGGACGCTTATCATACTTTCCATCCATATAATGTCCCTGTATACGTCCATGCGCATCCCTCAACAATACCTCAACGCCCTTTTCACCCCGTAAATAAGATTCATATGATTTTTCAATACCCTGTTTCCCGATATAGTCTCCCCGGATGTAGTAATCATCATTTTCGATGTCTTTCATTGATACTTCACCAATATCACCAAGCACATGGGCAGCGGAGTTATAGCTATATTGACGAATGGTACGTCGCTGGATATAGAATCCGTGAAACTTAAATAGCTTCTCCTGAAATACGCCACATTCTTCTGCCGAAAGTTGAGACATGAATACCTGATTGGTATAGCGTGAATAACCGGGATTCCTGCGACGATCTTTCATATCGCTCATTATCTTCAGAAACTGTGCACGAGTGATATTCAGCGTCTGGCACAAGTCGAGTGTATCGAGGTTCTCAACTTCCTTCGGCACCATTGTTATATCATACGCAGGCTGATTAAACACTAACAGTTTATCATTCCGGTCGTACATTGCCCCACGTGACGGGTACTGAATCTTATTCAGGAAAGCATTACTGTCGGCATTTTTTTTATAGTCATCAGTAGCTATCTGGAGAGAAAACAGACGCAGCAGATAAATCAGGACAATAGCCAATGCTACTCCGCCGATCACATATTTCCGTTTCTCTAAAACATAATCTTTTGCCATACCTATCTCCTCACTCCTTCAACAGCCATAATACAGGTTATAGTCAAAATGGTGCTCGACACCACCCTTAACAGCAACAACGGTATGCTGGTAAATGAGAAGAACTCAAGAGTCAGTAACATAAAATGGTGAACAAAGACACTTACCACCAAATATTTAAGGAAAGAAGCAATTCCCATACTTTTCAGCGAAGGTACGATACTATCCAAAGTATCTCGAGGCGTAAACAAGCGAAGAAACAACGGACGTAGAAAAGCCAGTAGTACTGCCGCCGCCGCATTCATACCCGGGGTATTAGAAAAGATATCGATGGCAAGCCCCATACAGAAACCCCATACCATCAATTCGTTTCGGGAAGTACCGGAGTTAAATTTTAATATAAAATAAACGTATAGAAAAGGAGTAGCCACACCGGCTATGTGCACATTATTCAAGATCAGCACCTGAAGTAATATCAGACCGACAAACCATCCTACTCTATGTATATAGTTGATAATCATTGCGCCAAACTCTTTTGTTCCAACTCTTTTTGCTCTCTCTGACCAGTTCTTGCAATCACACGCACCTCACTCACCTTACCAAAATCCGTTGCCAGTTTTACCTTCAACAGATAGGAAAGGCCATCATTCGAATCGGCCATATCATCTACCGTACCAATCATAATACCTTCAGGAAAAACCGTGGAATAACCACTGGTCACAACTGTATCTCCCAAATTGAATTCGGCATGACGAGGCAAATCTTTCAAATAAGCATACCGGGCATCTCCATATTCCCACTTCAGGTAACCGAAATACTCACTACCCACAATTTTACAACTAATGCTGGATTTGCTGTTCAACACCGAAATCACCCGGGAATAGTGAGAAGAAGTTTCATATACGATGCCGACCACCCCATTACCGTCGACCACGCCCATCTCAGGACGGATGCCATCCTTCGATCCCCGATTCAGAGTGATGTAGTTATCTACCAGATTGAGACTGTTATTGATAACCCGGGCTTTGAAGATTTCATAGTCTGTATCCGACAAGTTTCGGATACTATTCAGCTCGGTTGAGTCAGAGAGATGTTTTACTAATGCATTCTCCAGATTGCGGTTCTGCTGCTCCAACTCCATGATGCGATCCAATAAATCCTCATTGACCGACTTCAGATGGAAATAAGAAGTTATTCCACCGGATACTTCATATACTTTGCCGGCAACTACATTGGCCGAACTGAAATAAACACTGTGTTGGTAGTGGTTAAAGCGAAATAACAAAACAAAACTGATCACCTCCAACAGAATGAAGAGGAACCAGTGATTATATTTCAAAAGAAAGTTCAGTAAATTCCGCATAAAGACATATAAGTTACAAACTACGATCTACGAGCCACAAGTTCGTGCAGCAACTTACGCAACTGCCTCTCACTTATAGCTCGTAAACCGTAGTCAATTATTTATCTCATCAAGAATGAGAAACGGTCTACATTCTTCAATGCAACCCCTGTACCTTTAGCTACTGCATGCAACGGGTCTTCTGCAATGTGGAAAGGAATATTTATCTTATCAGTCAGACGTTTGTCCAAGCCACGAAGCAGCGCTCCACCACCGGCCAAATAGATTCCATTATGCACAATATCGGCATACAGTTCAGGAGGTGTATTCTCTAACGCACTCAGAATAGCTGTTTCTATCTTCGAGATTGATTTCTCAAGACAGTGTGCCACTTCCTGGTAGCATACCGGCACTTCCATCGGAAGTGCAGTGATACGGTTCGGTCCGTGAACGATATAATCTTCAGGAGCATCCTCACCCAGTTCGGTCAAAGCAGCACCCACATTTATCTTAATACGTTCGGCCATACGCTCACTGACTTTCACGTTATGCTGACGGCTCATGTATTCCTGAATATCGGCAGTCAGATCATCTCCCGCTATACGAATAGAGTTGTTCGAAACAATACCTCCCAATGAAATTACAGCAATCTCGGTAGAACCACCACCTATATCAACAATCATGTTTCCTTCCGGTGCTTCTACATCAATACCGATACCGATAGCCGCAGCCATAGGTTCAAATACCAGATAGACATCACGTCCGCCGGCATGTTCGGCAGAGTCACGGACAGCACGAAGTTCAACTTCCGTACTACCCGAAGGCACTCCGATCACCATACGAAGCGATGGAGAGAAAAGGCGGTTACGAGTATTTACCTGTTTGATCAGTCCGCGCATCATCTGCTCGCAAGCATAGAAGTCGGCAATCACTCCGTCGCGCAACGGGCGGATGGTACGAATATTCTCGTGCGTCTTTTCGTGCATCAGCTTGGCCTTTTCACCTACAGCAATCATCTTGTCTGTCCGACGGTCAAGGGCCACCACCGAAGGCTCATCTACTACAATCTTACCACCGGTAATAATGATAGTATTGGCCGTACCGAGGTCCATTGCTATTTCTTGTGTAAAAGAGAATAATCCCATAATGAATAAATTTCTAATGCGTCAATATACCAGTGTGCCCATAACGGGTTGTCCGGCATACAACAAGTTTTTAATTAGTGCTTAAAGTGGCGGATACCCGTTGTAACCATTGCCATGCCATGTTCGTTGCAATAGTCAAATGTCAACTGGTCTTTCACCGAACCG
>OAWO01000917.1_pt1 | contig 9750 bp, 9 predicted proteins | sample 1495421 | NCBI WGS metagenome assembly OAWO01 (sample SAMEA2580162, study PRJEB22360) | human gut metagenome | biome: human gut; feature: human-associated habitat; material: faeces | place: Denmark | collected 2008/2010
CGGAAATCGCTCCATTACCAGTAAATCTGGCTCGGCAGACGTTCTTGAGGCCTTAGGAATCAATCTTTATTTACCAGCAGAAAAGTTAGCTCAAGTTTTTGACAAAGTTGGTTTAGTTTTCCTTTTTGCTCAAAATCTCCACCCAGCGATGAAATACTTCACGCCAGTCCGCAGACAACTCGAAATTCCAACAATTATGAACTTGACTGGGCCACTAATCAATCCAATTTCACTTGAAACACAGTTGCTCGGGACTTCACGTCCTGATTTGCTTGAATTAACAGCAAATGTTTTGAAAGGCTTGGGCCGTAAGCGAGCATTAGTCATCACAGGTGAAGGCGGAATGGACGAAGCAACTCCCTTTGGACTTAATCATTACGCACTTTTAGAAAATGACAAAGTGACTTTGCATGAATTTAGAGCCTCAGACGTTGGTATTTCAGAAGTTCAACTCAATGATATTCGTGGAGGTGAAGCCCCAGAAAATGCTGAAATTTTAAAAAATGTCCTTGAAAATCAACCGTCAGCCTTTTTAGAAACGACCGTTTTAAATGCCGGACTTGGATTTTATGCCAATGGAAAAGTTGATTCCATTAAATCCGGAGTTGACCTTGCAAGAGAAGTAATTAGTACAGGAGCAGCTCTTACCAAGTTGCATGAATTACAAGCAGAACAAATTGGTTAAAAATCTTGATGGCAAATTTTGAAATAGCAGAAAATGAGAGAAAAATATGAACATAAAAAAAGGAAAATTTCTAGAAACAATCCTAGCAGAAAAAAGACTTGAAATTGCTAAAATGCCAGAAGAACAAGTAGGAAAAGTTCGTCAAACATACAATTTTTATGATCACTTAAAAGAACATTCCGACCAGCTTCAAGTGATTGCCGAAGTCAAAAAAGCTTCGCCCAGTCTAGGTGATATTAACTTAGAAGTGGATATCGTTGACCAAGCCAAAAATTACGAACAAGCCGGTGCCGCTATGATTTCCGTCTTAACTGACCCTGTATTTTTTAAAGGAAATATTGAATATCTCCGTGAAATTTCAGAAAATGTCCAAATCCCCACCTTGAACAAGGATTTTATCATCGATAAAAAACAAATCAATCGGGCAGTTAATGCGGGAGCAACAGTTATTTTACTCATTGTCGCAGTTTTTGAAAATCAATACCCCAAACTCCAAAACCTCTACAACTACGCAATTTCACTAGGACTTGAAGTTCTTGTTGAAACACATAATAAAGCAGAACTTGAGATTGCTCATCAGCTTGGAGCTAAAATTATTGGAGTTAATAATCGTAATTTAAAAACCTTTGAAGTGAGCTTACAAAATTCAGTAGATTTGACACCCTACTTTAAAGAAGACAGTATCTACATTTCCGAATCAGGCATTTTTAGCGCAAACGAAGCCCAAAAAGTTTCCGATGCTTTCAATGGAATATTGGTTGGAACAGCACTCATGCAATCAGAAAATCTAGAAAAATCTTTGAAAGATTTAAAAGTCAAGAGGAAAACGAATGAAAATTAAAATCTGTGGCTTATCTACAAAAGAAGCTGTTGATACAGCCGTAGAATCTGGTGTCACACATCTCGGTTTTATTCTTAGTCCCTCAAAACGCCAAGTTGCACCAGAAAAAATTCTTCAAATCACAAACGATGTCCCAAAAACAGTCAAAAAAGTAGGAGTTTTTGTTGATGAACCTATTAATTTTGTAAAAAAAGCTATTCAAGTTGCTCAACTTGATCTGGTTCAGCTTCACGGAAATGAAGATATGAATTACATTAATCAACTAGATGTTTCGGTTATTAAAGCAATAAGGCCAGACCAAGAATTTAAAGAATACGAAGATGTAATTTTATTATTTGATAGTCCACAAGCTGGAAGTGGTCAAGCATTTGATTGGGAATCTTTGGTGACCAGCGGTCTGAAAAATAAATTTTTCATCGCTGGTGGACTTAATTCAGAAAATGTAGCAGCTGCTATTCAACATTTTCCAAATGCCTACGGTGTGGATGTTTCTTCTGGAGTAGAAACTGACGGAATTAAAAACCTTACAAAAATAAAAAACTTTGTTCAAAATGCAAGCCTTGCCTCATCAAAGCAATTATTTATAGAATTTTTAAGAATCACAAAAAAGCTAAATGAAAATAAGATTATCCCTTATTTAATGGGAAGTTTAGCAGTTGAGCAAATAATCAATTTTCCAACAAATCCTGATGACATTGATATTCAACTCAAAAAGCCTGATTTTGAAAATTTTGAGCAATTAACAAGTTTAATGGAAGAATTAGGTTATCAGCTCATTGACTTACATGAGCATAAATTTGAAAAAGCTAGCATTCATGTTGGCTTTGCAAGTGTGGAGACCCTTAAAAACTATGCCGGGGTTGACTATTTGACCATTCAACAAGAAAGAATGGAAAATGGCGAAAAATATCATCTTCCAAATGTTGAACAATCCCTTAAAATCTATCAGGCAGCAAAACGAGATGAGTGGCGAGGAGGGAAGCAAAAAGATTCCTTTATTTTAGATAAGTTAATAAAGGAACAGAAGAGGAATGACAATGAATGATAATCTTATTGAAGAGGGTGTAGAGATTCGAAATGGTCTCATTATTAAGTCAATTCAAAAAGAAGATATATTAGAGCTTTGGCAAATTAGTTATGGACCTAAATCTGATTTACATTAGATGTCTTTCAACGCTCCCTATTTTGAGGAGCCAATCCTGAGTTGGGAAGAATTTTCAAGAAAAATATCTCTTAAAATAAATCAACCAAATGTTGCACTTATTATCTTTCAAAATCGAATCATTGGAATGCTGTCAGCTTATTGGGAAGACGGTAAATTACAAAAATGGCTTGAGTTTGGTATAGTGATTTATGATAGTAAATTGTGGGGACGTGGAATTGGACAGGATGCCTTATCTTTTTGGTTGAAGAACCTTTTTGAAACTTATCCGAAGATTCAGCACATAGGATTTACAACTTGGTCAGGAAATCAAGGAATGATGAGACTAGGAGAAAAAAGTGGTCTAAAACTTGAAGGGCAAATCAGAAAAGTTAGATATTGGCAAGAAACTTGGTATGATTCAATAAAATATGGAATTTTAAGAGAAGAACTAAAAAAATAAATAAAAAAAATCAAAGGAGCAACAACATGACCTACAACCAACCTAACAACAAAGGATTTTACGGCCAATTCGGGGGCCAATTCGTACCTGAGACACTAATGACAGCAGTAAAACAATTAGAAGAAGCCTACGTAGATAGTAAAAAAGACCCTCTCTTTCAAGCAGAACTTAAAGAATTACTTAAAGACTATGTTGGACGAGAAAACCCACTCTATTATGCAAAACGCTTAACAGAATATGCGGGCGGAGCAAAAATTTATCTTAAAAGAGAAGACCTAAACCATACAGGAGCACACAAAATTAACAATGCCCTCGGACAAGTCCTCCTTGCCAAAAAAATGGGAAAAAATAAAGTCATTGCTGAAACAGGGGCAGGCCAACACGGTGTCGCAACCGCAACCGCTGCTGCCCTCTTTGGCATGGAATGTACGATTTATATGGGTGAAGAAGACGTTAAAAGACAATCTCTCAATGTCTTTCGCATGGAATTACTCGGGGCAAAAGTTCATTCAGTAACAGATGGTTCACGCGTACTTAAAGATGCGGTTAATGCAGCACTTAGAGCATGGGTTGCTCAAGTTGAAGATACGCATTATGTAATGGGCTCAGTTCTTGGACCACATCCATTTCCACAAATTGTGCGTGATTATCAAGCTGTTATTGGACAAGAAGCGCGTGCCCAATTTTTAGAAAAAGAAAATAAACTTCCAGATGCTTTAGTAGCTTGTGTCGGTGGAGGTTCAAATTCGATGGGACTTTTTTATCCCTTCGTTAATGATGAATCAGTTGCAATGTATGGTGTCGAAGCTGCTGGTCTTGGTATTGATACGCCACATCATGCGGCAACAATTACTAAAGGCCGCCCCGGTGTTCTTCACGGAACACTCATGGATGTCCTTCAAGATGAAAATGGTCAAATCTTAGAAGCCTTTAGTATTTCAGCCGGTTTAGACTATCCAGGAATCGGACCAGAACACTCTTATTTCAATGCTGTTGGACGAGCAAAATATGTTGATATTACAGATGAAGAAGCACTTGAAGGTTTTAAAATCTTATCTAGAACTGAAGGAATTATCCCAGCACTAGAAAGTTCTCATGCTATCGCCTATGCAGTCAAATTAGCAAAAGAATTAGGAGCAGATAAATCAATGATTGTTTGTCTTTCAGGACGTGGGGATAAGGATGTGGTTCAAGTTAAAGAACGACTTGAAGCAGAAAAAGAGGTGAAAAAATGAAAACTTTACAAATGACTTTAAGCAATAAAAAAAATAATTTTATTCCTTATATCATGGCTGGCGACCATGAAAAAGGCTTAGAAGGTCTTAAAGAAACCATTCAACTGCTTGAACAAGCCGGGAGCTCCGCTATTGAAATTGGCGTTCCATTTTCAGATCCGGTTGCTGATGGTCCAGTCATCGAACAAGCAGGTTTGCGTGCTTTAGCAAGAAATGTATCACTTTCAAGTATTCTTGAAACCTTAAAAACAATTGATACAAAAGTTCCTCTAGTAATTATGACCTATTTCAATCCCGTTTATCAGTTTGGAATTGAAAAGTTTGTTGCAGCTCTTGAAGAAACACCAGTTAAAGGCCTTATCATTCCTGATTTGCCTAAAGAGCATGAGGACTATATCAAACCCTTTATCAATGATAAAGATATCTGTTTAGTTCCTCTGGTCTCATTAACCACGCCACTTTCTCGGCAAAAAGAACTTGTAGCCGATGCTGAAGGATTTATCTATGCCGTTGCAATAAATGGAGTAACTGGGAAAGAAAATGCTTATAGTAACCAGCTTGACCAACATTTAAAAGCGTTGTCTTCATTAACGGATATTCCTGTTTTGACAGGATTTGGAATTTCTACATTATCTGATGTAGACCGTTTTAATAAAGTGTCCTCAGGAGTTATTGTTGGTTCAAAAATTGTTCGTGATTTACATGAAGGTAAAGAAAACGAAGTTATTAAATTTATTGAAAACGCAATCAATTTTTAAGATAATTGAAAAATTAATAAAACCATATATCCTTGACAGTCCACTTTACAAATGGTATACTTTTATTAAATAAAACGGTTACAAAAAATTGGATAGTGATTATTAAGTTAAGCTAGACCTTATCAAACCTATAGTCATAGGGGGATAAGGTCTATTTTTGTGAAATGGAGAAGAATGTGAAAATCAAAAAAGTTCTGAACAATAATGTAGTCATTGCTCAAAATGATAATGAAGAAACCATTCTTATGGGTTTAGGCTTAGGATTTGGGAAAAAAGCAGGTGAAGTTGTTTAAGACAAAAAAATTGAAAAAATTTTTGCATTGAAAGTAACTTCTGAGCAACAGAATTTTTCAGAATTACTTTCGGAAATTCCAAGTGGAATCGTAGAACTTTCGATTTTAACTTTAGCAAAAGCAAAAACAAAATTTGATAAAACAATTTCTGATACCGTATTGGTTGCTTTCGCTGACCATTTAAATGCAGCAATTATTCGTGAAAAAGACAATATAACTATTAAAAATTTTCTTTTGTGGGATATTAAGAGATTTTTTCCAGAAGAATTTGCACTTTGTCTTGAAACACTTCAAAAAGTTCAAGAAAAACTTAATATCTCACTTCCAGAAGATGAAGCAGGTTTTCTGGCCATGCACATTGTTAATGGAACCCTGGGAAGTGGTCATGAATATGCAACGGAATTAACAAAATTAATGGAAGAAATATTAACAACTCTAAAGTATACTTTACAAGTAAACTTTAATGAGCAAGATATTTATTTTCAAAGGTTCATTACTCACCTTAAATTTTTCACCGAAAGAATACTTTCTAATACAAAAAGTGATGAAAGCACCGATGAAGACTTATTCCTTCTAATAACCAGAAAATACCCAAGAGCATACATAGGAACAAAAAAAGTCAGTGAGTTTCTTAAACAGACAAGGTCGTACGAAGTTTCTCAAAATGAACAAATATATATGACCGTTCATCTAGCACGTATTTTAGAAAAAATACAAGATTAATTTTTAAGATGACTTTAGTCATCATCAACTATGGTAACAATTGGATCGTGACATTAAGTTGGCGAAACCTCTAAAAAATATATTATTTTGGAGGTTTGTAATGGGCAAATATGAAGCTCTTGCAAAAGACATTGTAGCAAATGTAGGTGGCAAAGAAAATGTCATCTCAGTGATTAACTGTATTACACGGTTACGTTTTAAACTCAGAGATGAGAAAAAAGCAAATACCGATGTCCTGAAAAATATGGATGGTGTAGTTACAGTAATGCAATCTGGCGGCCAATACCAAGTCGTTATTGGGAATCATGTACCAGAAGTGCGTGCAGATGTAGATGCTGTCCTTGGGGTACTTGATACCTCACCAGCAGACTCTGCACAAAAAGGAAACCTTTTCGATCAATTTGTGGAATTGATCTCAGGAATTTTCCAACCAATATTAGCTCCATTAGCAGCAGCGGGTATGATTAAAGGGGTTAATGCAATTTTATCCTTTGCCTTGGGACAAAGTTTTCAAGCATCTGCAACCTATGCTGTTTTTAATGCAATGGGTGATGGTTTATTTCTCTTCCTACCAATTTTCATTGGATATACTTCAATGAAAAAATTTAATGGCTCACCATTTGTTGGAATGATGATTGCGGCAGCACTTGTTTACCCAGGTTTCGTAGACGGAACAGTTGCAAAAACATTTGCAGAAAGTGGTGGATTAAGCCTCTTTGGAATTCCTTTTTCAGTACCAACTGCTGGCTACGGGTCTTCTGTAATGCCAATTATTGCCATTACAGCATTTGCAGCATTTTTAGAACACCAGTTAAAGAAAATTATTCCTGATGTAGTAAAGCTTTTCTTGACACCATTCTTTACGGCAATCATCTCAATTCCTCTAGGCTTCCTAGTTATTGGACCAGTAATGAATCTTGCTTCAGATGCTTTAGGTAAAGGTTTACTAGCATTACAAGGATTTAATCCTATTATCTTTGGTTTAGTGCTAGGATTTGCTTGGCAAGTCTTAGTCATGTTTGGACTACATTGGGCAATTGTTCCATTTGCAATTATCGCATTAGCAAAAGGAGAACCAACCGCGCTTTTAATTGCCGCAAGTGTTGCATCGTTTGCGCAAACTGGAGCTGTTGGAGCAGTGATGCTAAAAACAAAAGATAAACGACTTCGTGAATTAGCAATACCAGCCTTTATTTCTGGTTGGTTTGGTGTTACAGAACCAGCAATTTACGGAATTACCCTCCCTAAGAAACGTCCATTTTGGGTTTCATGTATCGTAAGTGGAATTTTATCAGCTGTTGCCATGGCCTTGGGAATTAAAGCCTATACAATGGGAGCTTTGGGAATCTTCAGTTTTACATCTAATATTACCCTTACAGGTGAAGTTTCAGGCGCGATTAAAATGATGATTGTATCAGCTGTAGCAGTTATAGCAGGCTTTGTAGTAACCTATCTTGTGGGATTTGAAGATGATGTTATTGAAAATCCAATCCCTGACAAAAAATTTAATAAACAAAAAACGAATAAAGAAATAATTGGAAGCCCTCTTGAAGGAAAAGTTATTCCACTATCACAAGTTAAAGATGCAGCCTTTTCTGCAGGTGTAATGGGCAAAGGAGCGGCGATTGAACCAACACTAGGTGAGGTTCGTGCTCCATTTGATGGAATGGTTATGATTTTGTTCCCAACTAAACATGCCATAGGTTTAATTTCAAATGAGGGAACTGAACTTCTCATTCATATCGGAATAGATACTGTCCAACTTGAAGGAAAATACTTTGAAACCTTTGTAAAACAAGGACAGAGTGTAAAAAAAGGTGACTTACTCCTCAAGTTTGATATTGAGCGTATTCAAAATGCGGGATACAGTACTCAAGTTCCAATCATTGTAACAAATACTCAGGATTATATGGACATTCTAGTTACAAATCAATCGACGATTCATCAAAATGAAGTGTTACTAACTGCAGTTAATGCACAAACAACTGAATTAGTGGCAAATCCAGTTTAAAATAGCATTGATGAAAAACTTTAAAAATTAGATAGGAAAATTATAAAATGACATTTAAAACAGACTTTTTATGGGGTGGAGCAACGGCAGCAAATCAATTAGAAGGTGCTTATGATATAGATGGTAAAGGGCTCTCACTAGCAGATGCAATGCCAGGAGGTAAAGAAAGATTGGCAATTCTTGCAAGTCCGGAATTTGATTGGACGATTGATACTGAACATTTTACTTATCCAAATCATGATGGAATTGATCATTATCATCATTTTAAAGAAGACATTGCATTATTTGCAGAAATGGGATTTAAAGCTTACCGTTTTTCGGTAGCTTGGTCAAGAATTTTTCCAATGGGAGATGAAACAACTCCAAATGAAAAAGGTTTGCTTTTTTATGATCAACTAATTGATGAGTGTTTGAAATATGGAATTGAACCAGTGGTTACAATTTCTCACTATGAAATGCCACTTAATTTAGCTAAAACATATGGAGGATGGAAAAATCGCGAACTAATCGAATTTTATGTCCGTTTTGCAAAAGTTTTGTTAGAACGTTATCAAGACAAAGTGAAATATTGGATGACTTTTAACGAAATCAATTCAGCAACATTCTTTTCAGGTTTAAGTCAAGGACTTGTTCCATCTAATGGTGGAGATGACAAAACTAATGTTTTCAAAGCTTGGCATAATCAATTTGTTGCAAGTGCTCAAGCTGTAAAATTTGGGCATGACTTGAATAAGAGTTTACAAATTGGTTGTATGAGTATTTATTCAACAACTTATTCGTTCGATGCAAACCCAGTAAATCAATTAGCAACACAAGAAAGCATTCAAGAGTTTAATTATTTCTGTAATGATGTACAAGTTCGAGGAGCCTATCCCGCATTTACGAATCGACTTCACCGTAAACACGGAGTAAATGCAGATGCACTTGAAATTTCCGAAGAAGATCTAAAGATAATAAAAGAAGGAACAGTTGATTATATAGGATTTAGTTATTATATGTCGACTGTAGAATCAAAAACAGGGGAAGGCGTTCAAGCTTCAGGAAATATGGTTCTTGGAGGAGTTAAAAACCCCTTCTTAAAAGAAAGCGAATGGGGTTGGGCAGTTGACCCTGACGGACTTCGTTATGCCCTTAATGATTTATACGGTCGCTATCAAGTTCCGCTCTTCATTGTCGAAAATGGCTTAGGTGCAATTGATAAAGTAGAAGAAGACGGAACGATACAAGATGATTATCGTATTGATTATCTCAAAAAACACATTCAATCAATGAATGAAGCAGTTGAAGATGGTGTCGACCTAATGGGTTACACACCTTGGGGCTGTATTGATTTAGTTTCAGCATCTACAGGAGAAATGAGTAAGCGTTATGGATTCATCTACGTTGACTTAGATGACGAAGGAAATGGAACAAAAAAACGTTCTAAGAAAAAATCATTTGATTGGTATAAAGAAGTAATTGCTTCAAACGGTACTAACATGTAAAAGATAGAAACCTCATCAATATGATGAGGTTTTTTTAATTGTTAACTCAAAAGATAATTAAATGAAAGGTAAAATCAAAATGTATTCTATGAAATACTATGTTTATTTAAAATAAA
>OAWO01000918.1_pt1 | contig 9743 bp, 10 predicted proteins | sample 1495421 | NCBI WGS metagenome assembly OAWO01 (sample SAMEA2580162, study PRJEB22360) | human gut metagenome | biome: human gut; feature: human-associated habitat; material: faeces | place: Denmark | collected 2008/2010
ACACCTGCTTTCCTTACAGCTATACTATACCACACAAGACACCGTTATCATGAAAGAATTTACAAACAAAAATTAAAATTTCAGATGTCAGTACCTTTTGATATTTCTTCCCCTATTTAACGATAAGTCAAAAAAAGAATTCACATTACTATAAATGACAATAGAAATGTGAATTCCTTATCCATAAACAACCGAAGACCAGGCCTTTTTAAAATTACCTGCTTTTCAATTCCAAACACAGGAACAGCAGGTGCAACCTCAGCGAAGCCATAAGCTGTTGGCAAAGCATCCGCACACCTTATTGTATTTCCGCATATCCCATATTTATTCAGGACAGCATACAAGACAGCTCATATATTATTCCTGCTCCTGATCCTTCTTATAATCTTCATACAGGCTGGAAAAGGCAGAGCAGCTGGAGCAGTCACTGTGACAGGAGCCGCAGCCGGAGTCCTTCCCTTTTTTCGGTCTGGTAGCATAAACGATCACCGCAAGTATGGCAAGCAGTACCGCTATTACAATAACATCTGCAATATTCATATTCTCACATCCTGTTCACCTTTAGTATATGCAGGAATACAGGTTTTGTCCAATCAGAAGAACATACTTCCAATCTGAAAGACAAGGAATGCGACAAGATAGGCAACCAGCGTCTGGTAGCCGACAGCTCCCAGCGCCTGCCTGATGGATCCCAGTTCTCTTCTTGTTGCGGCGAAGGCGGCAATGCATGGCATATACAATACCGTGAAGCACAGATATGCAAAGGCGGAAACCGGAGTGAAAATTGTCTGCAAAGCAGCACTCAAACCGGCATCGCTGTTTGTCTGGGTCAGTACACTCAGCGTGGAAACAACACTTTCCTTTGCCGTGATTCCGGTTACAAGTGCGGTACTTGCTCTCCAGTCCTCAAATCCCAGCGGTGCAAAAATATGAGAAATCCAGGTGCCGATGCTGGCAAGCATGGAATCTGCGGAATCCGCAACTGCAGTGAAGGAAAAATCATAGCTCTGTAAAAACCAGATTACGATGCTGGCCACAAAGATGATTGTGAATGCCTTGCGCAGAAAATCCTTAGCCTTCTCCCACATATGCAGCACTACACTTTTTGCACTCGGTATACGATAGGAAGGCAGCTCCATTACAAAGGGCACGCTGTCTCCCTTAAACATTGTGCTTTTCAGCAACAGTGCAGACAGGATTGCCACAAGGATACCAATCAGATATACACTGATCAGGATCAATGCAGTATGCTCAGGAAAAAATGCAGCGGTTATCATACCGTAAATTGGCAGCTTGGCACTGCAGGACATAAACGGAGTGACAACGATGGTCATTTTCCGGTCACGCTCACTGCTCAGTGTACGGGCGGACATGATAGCGGGCACACTGCAGCCAAAGCCAATCAGCATTGGCACAAAGCTTCTGCCCGACAAGCCGATTTTACGCAGCAGCTTATCCATAACAAACGCCACCCGGGCCATATACCCGCTGTCCTCCAGCAAAGACAGGAAGAAAAACAGCGTTACGATCACAGGAAGAAAGGACAGAACGCTTCCCACACCGTTGCAGATACCGTCTATGATCAGCGCCTGCAGCCAGTCACTGACCTGCATGGACGCCAGCAGGTTAGCCATTTGATCACATGCTACGGCAATCCCATCCTCCAGCAGCGTCTGCATAGTACCGCCAATCGGACCGAAGGTCAGATAGAAAATGCACAGCATGATCAGAATAAAAATTGGTATGCCAAGATATTTATGGGTCAGCAGCCCGTCAATTTTCTCGCTGCGCACCTGTGCTGAGGACGCATGCCGTTTCACAACACAGTCAGCCACCAACTCCTCTATATAGGAATAGCGCATATCTGCCAGTGCAGCCTCACGGTCTGTCTGTAAGGCATCCTCCATGCTTTTTACGATTTTTTCTATAATATCGATATCATCCTGATGCAGCTTCAGCTCCCTTTGCATCGGTTCATCTCCCTCCACCAGCTTGGTAGAGGCAAAACGCATGGGAACCTTTGCCTGTTTCGCATGATCCTCTATAATATGGGCTATGGAATGAATGGCACGGTGAACCTCTCCCTTGCAGAAGTCCAGATTTACTGCCTGTTTTCCATCCCGAATCTGCTTTTTCACCACACGGATCAGCTCATCGATCCCCTCATTTTTGCTTGCGGAGATAGGCACGATCGGACAGCGCAGATGCTCACTCAGCGTATGCACATCAATGCTGTTTCCACTCGCCGTCACCTCGTCCATCATATTCAGCGCAATCACCATCGGCTTCTGCAGCTCCATCAGCTGCAAAGACAGATAGAGGTTTCGTTCAATATTCGTAGCATCCACGATATTGATGATCAAATCCGGATCATCCTTTAAAATGAAATCCCTTGTCACCACCTCTTCACTCGTATAAGGAGACAGGGAATAAATTCCCGGCAGGTCGACCAAGGCAGCTTCCTTAAACGATTTAATCTGCCCCATTTTCTTTTCCACGGTTACTCCGGGAAAATTCCCCACATGCTGGTTGCTGCCGGTCAGCCGATTGAAGAGTGTCGTCTTGCCGCAATTCTGATTACCGGCCAGTGCGATTAGTACATCCTTCATTTCGCCCCCTCCGTATCTACCTCAATCTTAGCGGCATCCTCCAGACGCAGCGTCAGAACATAGCCTCTCAGATTCAGCTCCATGGGATCACCCATTGGCGCCACCTTGTTTACATGCACGTTCGTGCGCGGCGTCAATCCCATATCCAGCAGCCGTCTGCGCAGCGCCCCCTGTCCGCCAACTGCCCGTATAATGCCACCCTGTCCGGGTTTAATGTTATCCAATGTCGTCATAATCAACTACCAACTTTCTAAATGTTACCCTTGGTTAATATCCATATATATCATACTCTAATTCCTTACTTTGTCAATGCTTATCGTGCAGTTTTTCACAAACGCAAACATATTTCCACCACTATTTTCCCCTCGGTGATGATTTTCCACAGACAAGCTCTTTCAAATGCATCATCCACCACCCTTGCCCAGCCGCCCTGAAAGCCGCCAGCTAATAAAATACGATATGAAATATTCTTTCATTTGTTGATATTACAGGCATTCTTTTCAGCCAATTTAAAAGAATGCATACTGAATTTTCTTTTCTTATGTGCACTACGCCTTTTTGTGATAAAATGAACATAACAGATATTTCTTAAAACTCAACTTTTATGGCGAAACCAATGAGGAGGTTCCATATGAAACGCAGTTTATTTAAAAAGCAGCAGCTGTGGTATGTCGCAGGCTTTCTGATTATCAACCTTGCCGCCTGCATCATCATAGGCAATCATGCCTACCGGCAAATCCAAGCGGATATGAATGCGCATGCTTTGCAGTCACAGGAGGAAGTACAAAGTGTTATGGATGATTACCGACATTCCTTTCAGCTGTTCACTACCATGCTTGAAAGGGAGGTGGAAGCAGAGCCAAAGCCGGCAGTCATCTGGAAGTATCTGAAAAAGCTGGATAAGCAGCTGCAGGCTATTGAGGGTGATACCTTTGACGGCCTGTATATGTATTATAGGAACTCCTATTTATACAGCTGGGATACGCCCTATGAGCAATATGAAAAAAGCGGATATGATGCCACAACACGTCCGTGGTACCGCAATGCAGTGGATGCGAAGGGTGAAATCGTGTTCACTCCGCCGTATATGAGCTTTGCCAATCATTATATTCTATCCACCATTTCACAGCTGCAGCCGGATCAGAAAACCGTGTTTGCCTATGATATAAAAATGGGAAACATACAGAAGCTTATCGCCTCTTTACAGGCATATGATAAGGAGCAGCTGATCATTTTTGATAAAAAAGGCACCATCATCGGTAGCAGCGAGGAGGATTATCTCGGCGGAAACCTGATGCAGAGCACTGAGGAAAACAGAGAACAGCTGACAGAGGCAAACAACAAGCTGAAGCAGGCCGATTCCTCAATTTCAAAGGAGGATCGAAAGAAGCTGGAGGATGAGGCTTCCTATGCACAGGCCTTCTATGATTTTCAAAACAGCTTTTCCACCGACTTCAACTCGCTTCTGAAGGATGACGGTATGCAGCTGGTTGATTATCAGAATCAGAAATACTTCGGACTGATCCAGCAGGGAAACGAGTTTGATTATCTTATTCTCGTACCCGTATATTCCATGCTGTCCGCAACCCTGCAAATCTGGCTGATTCCTCTGCTCATACTGGAAATCATATTGATATATGTGCTGAGCCAGATCAGCAGAGAGCTGAAAAACCGTGAATTAAAGGGGGCCTATGTGGAGCTGGGTCAGACACAGAAGCGTTTGGAAATTGCATTGCAGGCTGCCCAGAAGGCTGCAGCCATCGATGAGCTGACCGGTATGATGAATATGAAATCCTTCCGCAGTACAGTTAAGCATCACATACAGGGTATGGAGGAGGATGAGAATGGAATCCTGATTATGATTGACGGCGATCATTTCAAATCTGTCAATGATCAATATGGGCATTCCGCCGGTGATGAGGTTATCCGTCTGACGGCACAGATGATTGTCGGTCGAATCCGTACGGTCGATTATGCTTCACGACTCCATGGAGATGAGTTCGCCATCTTCGTATCCAATACGCGTGACTACCGTGTAGCGGAAAAAATCATGGAGGATATCAATCTGTCACTGGCGAAGGAAGCCCAGAAACGAAATATGCCCGCAATCACCTTATCCTCCGGTGCTATTATCGCCTGCCCCAATGATAATTATATGGAGCTGATCAAGGCTGCCGATGAGGCTTTGTACAGAGCAAAGGAAACGCACAACGGTGCCTTTCGTCAGGCTGAGGAGAGATAAAAAACATACAGCCTACGTTCTTATGTGCAATACAGTAGGCACGCAATGCATGTGAGACAAAAAAGGATCAATTTCATCTTTACGAACCTGATGAAATTGATCCTTTGCTTTTCTGTTTCGTACACGGGCAAGCGCCTGTTCTGTCGCAGGGCATCTTCTTTATGAATAGCCGGGTACCGCAATTTCTGCATACCTCTTCCTCTATTTGTTTTGATTACCTTTCTGCGTGCATAGGCTAACGCCGCAAACCATGCGACTTTATCTGCACAGATAGATTCCCGGACAGCATCCCCCGCCAAGACACATATTGCATAAGATCAGCTGACAGCAGAAATTTGATCCTCCACCGCCAAAGGGACTCTGCATACTCTGATAGCGGGTTCTTCCGGACTGCATCTGTGCATATAGCTGACGGTATTGCTGATTGGACGGATCCATTTGACATGCTCGCTCTGCCGCCTCCATCGCCGCAATCTGGTTCCCGATACTGTAATTGCTGATGGCATACAGATAATACCAGGATGCATCCCGATTCTGAATGCTGTTCAGCACCTGAATCGCCTCCTGAAAACGCCCCATGTTTATATAGCTGACAGCTTCCTGGTAATCATTGGAAAATGACTGCTGATAGGTATTCTGCTGGTAGCCGTTGAAATTCTGTCCGAATGCTCCCCCGTTCTTTTTATAATCCAGTGCCTGCTGATAAGCATTCTGTATCTGCTTGAATTTCTCTTCAGCGTAGGGTTCCTTGTTTACGTCGGGATGATATTTCTTCGCAAGCTGGCGATAAGCACGCTTGATTTCATCCTCACTGGCATCCCTTGTCACCCCTAATATCTTAAACGGATCATCCATCTTTTTCACCTGTTCTTTTCTTTCTTACCATTTCATATTTCGTCCAAACTCCCGCATACAGGATATTACGCAGTATATCCGCATGCCGCAGAATCGGCAGTGCTTCAAATGCATCGGCGCTGTTGGAAATCATCAGCTCCAGAATGACCTTGACACGTTCATCAAAATCCGTTTGCCTGCTTTTTTCAAGAAACGGATTGAACTGTCCCTTCCTTCGATCGTCTTCCACATCATCATAGGCATCCATGATGTAGATGAACCTTCCCAGATAATCTCCCAGACGATATAGTGTATCATACCATTCATCATGCCGGTAGGTAACGATTTCCGCCATCATCACACCGCTTAAGGAGGAAAGCCTGTCCAGATCACGGCTTTGCGCCTTCTCCAGCTCCGCTGTCTTTTGCAAAGCCTCACGGATTGCCTGTATCTTATGGGGATAGGCTTCTTCCATACGCTTCATCGGACGCTTTAAAAGCGATAGCATGCTTCTGGCCTGCAGCCGATGCTCATCCTTCCAGTCATCCTCACACTTCAGAAAGGTCAGAATAATCGTCATATCCGCAGCATAGCGAAGATAAGCATTCTCCCGCTTTACATGCCGGTGCATCGGATGAACAACGCATCGCTCCCTGACGAGCTGATCCTCCGGCTCATACAATGCCGTAAGCAGAATCGCCAGAAAGGTGAGATCAAAATTTAAGGTCAGCTGACCTCTGCGACCGAAATCCTCATGGAGTGCTTTGCACAGGCCGCAGTAAAAGGATTGATAGGTATCGAAATCCTTTATTTTAAGCTCCGGTTTATTGACAATTACATATCCAAACATGTTACTTTCCCTGCCTTGACAAAAAACTTCATGTGATAAGTTTACCCTTATTATAGGGAAATTTCAAGAGTCGCAGACAAGATAACATAAAAACACACATTGCAAGCCGCTTTTCAGCCTGTTGTGCAGACAATGCATCATGCATATACCAGTTTAAAAAAGCTGCATTATTTCCAAACGCTTACCCAAAAAGAAGATGCATATACATAAAATGATGATGCATTCAAAGGATATTCTATAAAGGGGAATACTCAGTCTGGTGAAAAAGGATCCTGTGTATTGGAAGAAAGCCTTTTAATAGCAGGAAAAATCTTAACGCACCTAAATGACTGCTCTGTATATAAAAAAGCCAGGTGTGCAAACGCAAATCCAACACCTGCCTTTTCATCCATCTAGTTCATGTTTCATTTTACTGTTATCCCTAAGCAGGCAGAAACTCATTTCTATTCTGTCCGATTTTCTTCCATGAGCTCTCCATGGATACATACTCTGCCGCCATCCGGGCATTTTGCATCAAACTGCGTTGCCCGCTGTTCTCCATAATCCAGCGATGCACCATTCAATAATGCATAAACACTTGGATATATTGAATTCCAGAATTCATGGCACAGAGGCGGACATAAGTCCTTCACAACAAAGCAGTCTCCCTGTTTACAATACCCGCTGCGGCATGCACTCTTCGTTACGGTCAACCTGACTGTTCTCATAGCTGATTTTCCCTCCATCCTTCAACATAGTAGGATATGCAATTCGACACTCCCCCTACGGTCATCGTTTTCCTTTCATAAAGCTTATCACTTATGATTACACGCTCTTTACTGCCGCAAGAAATGCACGAACCCTTTGCGCACTTACGATTTCATAGTCGGATGCATGCGGCTGTGGTGCATAGGAGAAGCTTACCGATTTACGGATCGTAGTCACATCCTTTTTCCAGTCCTTGCAGGAGGAATGCACCTGACAAATTCCGCTTTCCACCAGAAACTGCTGTACGTTATCAGCATGCAGCCCACTTCCTGCCAGCAGCTCAATGCGGGAACCGTACATGTTTTGCAGCTTCCTCAATAGTGTTAGCGCCTGCATGGCTTTGGGTTGCTGTCCACTTGTCAGGATGCGGTCTACGCCAAGTGCGATCAGCGTTTCTATGGCAGCGAACGGATCCGGTGTACAGTCAAAGGCCCGATGGAATACCGCTGTTTTCCCTGCTGCATGAGCCATTGCAACCAGCTGGGCACTCTGCTGCTCGTCTATAGTTCCATCCGCATGCAAACAGCCGAATACAATACCATCCGCTCCATTTTCCAGCATTTCTTTAGCTTCGTCCAACAGCTGTACAAAGTCTGCAGTCTCATAACAGAAGCCTCCTCCACGAGGGCGAACCATTGCCATGACGCTTAGCTGCGTATGCTGCTTAACCAGCTTTAAAGAGCTGACACTCGGTGTCAGTCCTCCCATGTGTAAGGCACTGTTTAATTCAATACGGAGAGCACCACCCTGCTCTGCCTGCAGTGCATCATTATAGCTGCCACAGCATATTTCTGTTTGTATTTTCATTGTAATCTCCTTTTCTGAAAGCTGATTCCAAGCACACCGGTGTCAGGGCCTTGCGTAATGTTTCAATTTCTGTTCAACTCCCGTTTAAAACACCGTCATTCTTAAACAGCTTTGTATTTGCTTCGTTTCCAGTCCGCTTTGCGCACAAAGTGATACTGCTTATCATCCGAGACCGCAGCATCAAAGCGATAGCCCTGTCTGCAGAAGCGCTTTACATCCTCAAACTGCTGAATATTCTGTTCAGCCAGCCAGCGCACCATTTCACCTCTTGCCATTTTCACATAAACACCCTTTTCCCTGCGCCTGCCCTCTTCTTCTTCCAGAAAGTAGACACTGACAAAGTGTACATCCGGATCCAAGTGCCTTTTTATGAGCCTGCCGTACTGCTTGCTGGATAAATCTAGAATCTGCTTATCCTCTTCAATCAGCCGTTGATAGGGCTTGCTTCCCCAGAAATCATATAGGCTTGTGCAAAAGGGTGTATGAAAGGGACTGTCCAGTTCAAGACGATAGGGTACGACGCCGTCAAAGGGCTCCAGAATACCATATAAGCCGGATAAAATGCGAAGATGCCGTTCTGCATAAACGAAGTATTCCTCCGAAAAAAGATCCGGTGCCATATAGCTGTATTGTATACCGTCAAAGCTGAGCAGTGCCGGCACACAGGAGACATTCACATCCATGTGCTGATAGCTGTTGTATGTCCATTCGGCAATGGCATCGCTGCAGTTCAGCATGGCTTTTAATTCCTCCTGCTTTTTTGTTTTCAGATATGTAACAAGCCGTTCACTTTCCGGCAGGAAGCAGGGCATGCGTTTGTGATCCATAAAATCAATTGTTGGACGCATACGTTTTGCCGGAGCAATTAGTATCATCATGAGGTATCACCATGAACAAGATACCATACTTCAAAGGAAAAAACAACTTCTGAGTAGGCTTGCAGCAGCTAACATGCATAGGTTTAATTATAAGCTGCAGAAAGTGCTCTTCTGATTCAGTTCTGATAGTCAGGGAATATGCTATACATTAAGAAATGCTTCCAGCACTTTGATAAAGATGACTGCATCTTCCTCTTTAATATTTTGTTTGGAAGATGCAAAACGATAGTGCTATTTTAGGCAGATTGTTTGGCCAGACAGAGGTGGTGATTAAATCACAATGCGCAAGCTCCCACAGCAGCTTCTCTTTATCTCCCAGCGTTGATAGCGCACGGACATGATCAATATACAGCGACTGCAGATCATGATTGATCAGCTGCAGTTCATATCCCTGCTCCTCATTGATCATGTTAATCAGATCTTCATTCACATCTGCAAAGACTACCTCATATCCGGATGCATGCAGGCGTTCTCCAATAAACCCTCGTCCGATACTGCCTGCTCCGAAATGCACAGCTCTTCTCATAGTTCTCCTCCTTTCATTTTTCTACGGTTGGTACCGTTCACCCTATTTGTTAGCAACCAGCGTGCCACAGCATATGAAAATGCCCTATTTTTTTTGATTTTCATTATTTTCTCCAATATTTCTATATAGATAATGCAGTGTAGAGCTTCATCATAATAAAACTACCAGTATAACTGGTAGTTTTCTCTGAGCCTATAAGGCTCCTTTCCCTGCTACACCTAAAGGTGCGGTGAGAAAGACTTGACGGTTG
>OAWO01000933.1_pt1 | contig 9680 bp, 8 predicted proteins | sample 1495421 | NCBI WGS metagenome assembly OAWO01 (sample SAMEA2580162, study PRJEB22360) | human gut metagenome | biome: human gut; feature: human-associated habitat; material: faeces | place: Denmark | collected 2008/2010
CATATTCTGGTTTGGTACGCACAGACATCGGCCCCGCCCCCGCCACTATGGTCGTACATTGGAAATATTAATCAAAAAAGCGTGTGAATTTCAGGAAGGGGATGAAAAGAAGAATCTGGTAGCCCTTATCTGCAATCACATGAAGAAAGACTATATGGCATGGAATAAAGATACGGTAGACGACCGGAAAATCGCCGAAGACCTGGCCGAATTCTCGGGAGGCAAATTGCAGATGGATGACGAGATTCTGCGTCTGATGTCTGAACGTATTGCTCAGAACTACCGTCCACGTACGAATAACAACAATAACCAGAGAAATAATAATCAGAGAAGAAAATTCTGATCAAAGTGATTATTAGCATTATCATTAACCACTAATCACCTCGAAACATGGCTTCATTTGTAATCGAAGGAGGGCACAGACTTAGTGGGGAAATTCATCCCCAAGGTGCCAAAAACGAAGTGTTGCAGATTATCTGCGCTACATTGCTTACTGCCGAAGAAGTAACAGTGAATAACATTCCGGACATCCTGGACGTCAATAACCTGATTCAGTTAATGCGGGATATGGGCGTGACGGTTGCAAAAACAGTTTTAAGGCCGCGAATGTCGATCTGGCCTATTTGGAAAGTGACAACTTCCTGAAGAAGTGTTCCAGCCTGCGGGGATCTGTGATGCTGATCGGTCCTATGGTCGCCCGTTTCGGTAAAGCCATGATTTCAAAGCCGGGAGGAGACAAGATCGGGCGTCGGCGTCTGGATACGCATTTTATAGGAATCCAGAATCTGGGAGCCGATTTTACTTATAATGAAGAGCGGGAAATATACGAAATTTCGGCCGAAGAATTGAAAGGTACATCTATGTTGCTCGATGAAGCTTCTGTGACCGGAACTGCCAATATCGTGATGGCCGCTGTACTAGCCAAAGGTAAAACGACGATTTATAATGCGGCCTGTGAGCCCTATCTGCAGCAGCTTTGTAAGATGCTGAACCGGATGGGAGCGAAGATCAGTGGAATTGCTTCGAACTTATTGACTATCGAAGGAGTGGAGGAACTTCACGGTACCGATCACACTGTGTTGCCGGATATGATCGAGGTGGGTAGCTTCATTGGTATGGCTGCCATGACCCGTAGCGAAATCACAATCAAAAATGTGTCATACGAAAATCTGGGTATTATTCCCGAAAGTTTCCGCCGTCTGGGTATTAAACTCGAACAGAGAGGAGATGATATTTTTGTTCCGGCACAGGATTGCTATCAGATCGAGTCGTTTATCGACGGTTCCATCATGACCATTGCCGATGCTCCCTGGCCGGGACTGACTCCGGACTTGTTGAGCGTCATGCTGGTAGTGGCTACCCAGGCAAAAGGTAGTGTACTGATTCATCAGAAGATGTTCGAGAGCCGTCTTTTCTTTGTCGATAAACTGATTGACATGGGCGCACAGATTATTCTTTGCGATCCGCACCGTGCGGTTGTTATCGGACATAATCATGGATTTACTTTGCGGGGAGGCAATATGACCTCTCCGGATATCCGTGCCGGTATCGCTTTGCTTATTGCGGCTATGAGCGCCGAAGGTATCAGCCGGATTCATAACATCGAGCAGATAGACCGCGGATATCAAAATATCGAAGGTCGACTCAACGCTATCGGTGCAAGAATTACACGAATATGATAAAAAGAGAAGATGTATACAAGATAGGCTTGTTCAATAAGCCACACGGCATACACGGTGAATTGTCGTTCACCTTTACCGACGATATTTTCGATCGGGCGGATTGTGATTATCTGATTTGCCGGTTAGATGATATTTTTGTTCCTTTCTTTATAGAAGAGTATCGTTTCCGGTCCGATTCCACAGCTTTGGTGAACCTCGAAGGTGTAGACACTGCCGAACGTGCCCGTATGTTCACCAACGTGGAAGTTTATTTTCCGGTGAAACATGCCGAAGAAGCCGGTCCCGGGGAGTTGTCCTGGGATTTCTTTGTCGGATTCCGGGTGGAAGATGTCCGTCACGGTGCTTTGGGAAAGGTGACGGATGTGGATACGTCTACCGTTAATACACTGTTTGTAGTGGACCGTGATGGCGATGAATTGCTGATTCCTGCACAAGAGGAATTAATTGCCGGTATCGATCAGAAGCACAAAATCATTACAGTCGATTTGCCCGAAGGCCTGCTGTCTTTGGACGAGTGCGATGATGAAGAAAGTTAAATAGCATAAAGAAACAGACGGCAAGTAAAGCGAAATGCTTACATTTGTCGTGATATTCTATAATAATGCCGAAAAAGAAACGTAGTAAAGCCTTTTGGAACAATATCAAGTTCAAGTATAAACTCACTATCATCAACGAGAATACACTCGAAGAGGTGGTGGGACTTCATGTATCCAAGCTGAATGGTCTTTCCGTGTTACTTTCGGTTCTGACCGTGCTTTTCCTGTTTGCCGCTGCCATTATCACTTTTACTCCTTTACGCAACTATTTGCCGGGATATATGAATAGTGATATTCGTGCTCAGGTTGTGGAAAATGCCTTGCGGGTAGATTCTTTGCAACAGTTGGTAGACCGTCAGAATATGTATATCATGAATATACAGGATATCTTCAGCGGCACCGTGCGGGTGGATACTGTACAGTCAATGGACTCATTGACCGCCATGCGTGAAGATTCGCTGATTGCCCGTTCCGAACGTGAAGAAGCTTTCCGTCGTCAATATGAAGAGACCGAAAAATATAATCTGACCTCTATTACCGCACAGCCCGATGTCAACGGACTGATTTTTTATCGTCCGACCCGTGGCATGATTTCCGATCATTTTGATGCCGAAAAGAAACATTTTGGAACCGATATTGCCGCCAATCCCAACGAAAGTGTATTGGCCACTTTGGACGGTACAGTCATATTGAGTACCTATACGGCCGAAACCGGTTACCTGATCGAGGTACAGCATAACCAGGATTTTGTATCAGTCTATAAACATTGCGGTTCGTTGCTGAAGCGTGAAGGCGATACTGTGAAGGGAGGTGAAGCTATTGCCTTGGTTGGGAATAGCGGAACGCTCACTACCGGTCCGCATCTTCATTTTGAACTTTGGCACAGAGGACGGCCGGTTAATCCTGAAAAATACATTGTATTCTAATAATGAACGAGATAAAGAAGAAACAAATAGCTATCTTAGGCTCTACGGGTTCTATTGGTACCCAGGCCTTGCAGGTTATCGAAGAGCATCCCGAACTGTACGAGGTGTATGCACTGACTGCCAATAATAAGGTAGATCTCCTGATAGCCCAGGCACGTAAGTTTATGCCTGAGGCTGTAGTTATAGCCAATGAAGAGAAATATGCCCAACTGAAAGAGGCTCTCAGCGACCTGCCTGTTAAGGTGTATGCAGGTGCTGCTGCGTTATGCCAGATTGTAGAGTCCGGCCCTATCGATGTAGTTCTGACCGCTATGGTGGGGTATGCGGGATTGAAGCCGACCATGAATGCCATTCGTGCCGGAAAAGCCATTGCCCTTGCCAATAAAGAGACACTGGTAGTTGCCGGAGAGTTGATTAATCAGTTAGCCCGGCAATACCGTACACCGATTCTTCCTGTCGATTCCGAACATTCGGCAGTATTTCAGTGTTTGGCCGGAGAGGTAGGCAATCCGATAGAGAAAGTTATCCTGACTGCTTCCGGAGGTCCTTTCCGTACATGTACTATGGAACAGTTGAAGACTGTGACAAAAGTACAGGCTCTCAAACATCCGAATTGGGAAATGGGAGCTAAGATCACTATTGACTCTGCCTCGATGATGAACAAGGGGTTCGAAGTGATCGAAGCCAAATGGTTGTTTGGCGTACAGCCCAGCCAGATTGAGGTGGTGGTACATCCGCAGTCGGTTATTCATTCGATGGTGCAGTTTGAGGATGGAGCAATAAAGGCCCAGTTGGGAATGCCCGATATGCGTCTGCCCATTCAGTATGCTTTCTCTTATCCCGATCGTATCAATTCGTCTTTCGACCGGCTTGATTTTTCGAAATGTACGAACCTTACTTTTGAGCAACCCGATACCAAGCGGTTCCGTAATCTGGCATTGGCCTATGAATCGATGTATAGGGGAGGGAATATGCCTTGCATCGTAAATGCGGCCAACGAGGTGGTTGTGGCGGGGGTGCTCTGTGTCTGAATAAACGTTTGAACAGGCAACGAGGTGGGTGTGGCGGCTTTTCTTCGTGATGAAATCAGCTTTCTCGGCATGAGTGATGTGATAGAACATACCATGGGGCAGGTGTCTTTCGTACAGACTCCTACTTACGACGACTATGTGGCAACCGATGCGGAAGCACGCCGGATTGCCCGTGAATTAATATGTAAATAAATAAATTGTAAATAATCTGATGGAAACATTTTTAATCCGTGCCCTGCAATTGATTATGAGCTTATCTTTGCTCGTCATCATTCACGAAGGAGGGCACTTTCTCTTTGCCCGCCTGTTCAAAGTACGGGTAGAAAAGTTTTGTTTATTCTTTGATCCTTGGTTCACACTATTTAAATTTAAGCCAAAGAAAAGTGAGACAGAATATGCTGTCGGTTGGTTACCTTTAGGGGGATATGTCAAAATAGCCGGAATGATTGACGAATCGATGGATACCGAGCAAATGAAGCAACCGGAACAGCCGTGCGAATTTCGTTCTAAACCTGCGTGGCAGCGCCTGTTGATTATGGTGGGAGGTGTGTTGTTCAACTTCCTTTTGGCTCTGTTCATCTATTCAATGATTCTGTTTAAGTGGGGTGATCAATACATTCCCGTACAGAAAGCCCCATTGGGTATGGACTTTAATGAAACAGCCAAAGCGGTGGGATTTCAGGACGGAGATATTTTGTTGTCTGCCGACGGAGTCGATTTTGTACGCTACGATCCCGATATGCTCAGCCAGATAGCTGATGCCCGGGAGGTAACGGTGTTGCGTGAGGGTAAGAAGGCATCTGTATATATCCCTGAAGATATGATGCAGCGTCTGTTGGGTGACAGTGTTCGCTTTGCCGAATTCCGTTTCCCCTATGTAGTCGATAGCGTGATGGTCAATTCACCTGCAGCCATGGCCGGTATCCAGCCTGGCGACAGTATCATTGCTCTCGACGGAAAGCCGGTTTCTTATACAGACTTCCTGGCAGCTATGGCTGAAAGAAGACAAAATGCGAAAGCGTTACAAAATGACAGTATCAATCCGCACCAGATCTCATTGACTTATGTGCGTGACGGAAAGACCGATGTATTGACTTTGACTACGGATTCAGCTTTCAAAATAGGAGTAGCGGTCAATCCATATACGGATCGACTTCTTCCTGTAATCAGGAAAGAGTATGGTTTCTTTGAATCCTTCCCGGCCGGTGTAGCATTAGGAGTGAAGACTTTGAAAGGTTATGTAGGCAACATGAAATATCTTTTCTCAAAAGAGGGAGCTAAACAATTGGGCGGTTTCGGAACCATCGGAAGCATCTTCCCTGCAACCTGGAATTGGCATCAGTTCTGGTATATGACGGCATTCTTGTCTATCATCCTTGCTTTTATGAATATTCTGCCTATTCCTGCGTTGGACGGCGGACACGTCTTGTTCCTGTTCTATGAAATCATTGCCCGTCGCAAACCGAGTGATAAATTTATGGAATACGCACAAATGGCGGGTATGATTTTGTTGTTCGGCCTTTTGATTTGGGCTAACTTCAATGATATATTGAGATTCTTCTTCTGATAGGAGAGTTCTCGGAAAAGTATTTTTTACCATAGGCTACTCAGGTTTTCAGGGGGGATCTATTCGGATAACTCCTGTTCAATAACTAAATCTGAGTAGCCTGTGGTGTTTTTAGGGTATGTCGCTTTATATTTTCAGCATCTTTTTTTCTCTTTCCAGATCCGATTCATCCAGTTTGGGTGAGGGTACCGTACAAGTCTTGATATAGTCCCCTTCCTGGCATGTATAATTATAATAGATCTCTTCTTCAGGGGTCAGTTCCGATCTGGAGATTAACTTTCCTTCCATTTTCAGGAACTCGTCTATGTCTGTGCTGTCCGATTGCTTCACCAGGACAATTCTCCGGGCTATCGGGTTATGGTTATAGTCCAGACAGAGATATAATCCTTTCAGCATATGCGGAAACTCATAATGGGGTAATTGCAGATAGATGGTTACCAGGGCAAACTGCGGAAGTTCCCGTTCATTGAACATCAGGTATGAATTTTGATGATTACTGATAATGCCACTTCCCCAGTGCACTGATTTATAGGCATTGATCATGCCTACTTTCACATAATCATTGTTTTCTGATGCACAGATCAGATAGGGTTCTGCCTTGAGGCTGTCTGTCGATGAAGAAAGGCTGTAGCTCAGGTACGTGCCACTGTAATTGTAGACTTCCCCCACAGATTCCTGCATTTCCTTTTCCAGTAATTTCAGAAAAGCATTTCCTGTTATGTTGGCTTCCTGATTGGGTTCCAGATCGAAGAGCCGTTCTTTCATTTCTCCCAGATTGCCGAGCAGCCGTTTCTTCGACACATTGTTTACCAGTGCCAGTGCCTCGTCCAGAGCCTCTTCCCGGGGCTTGGTCTTTTGCAGGTTCAGATAGGTGGGCAGCACACTGGAGTAGAGTGCGGACAGCACACTGGGAGCCATGTGTATCCAGTCGGCTATTTCTTTCATTTTCACTCCGTTGTTACGGAGATATTCGATTCGTTTGTATATATCTTCCAGTTCGTTCATAAGTACATCGACGCATTGTTTACATTGCAAATATATGACTTTTGGATTATATAATCATGATATGAATGTTACATTAATATTTCGGAAGAAATGTGCGGAATATGAATGAAATGAATCATGCGGAATTCATTTTTGCTCTGTACGGGATGCCCTACTTTTGCATCAGATTCAAAAACAAGGAAATTATAGACATAAAATGAAAAAGATTGAATGTATCATTATGGACTGGGCAGGAACGGCAGTCGATTACGGATGTTTCGCTCCGGTGGCTGCTTTCATCAAGGCTTTTGCCGGGAAGGGACTCACGATCGATGTCGAGCAGACTCGTAAGCCTATGGGGTTGCCGAAAATTCAGCACATCCGTGAATTGCTGACTATGCCCGAAGTAAACGAACAATTCATAAACCGTTATCGACGTGCCTGGACAGAGGAGGATGTCGTAGAGCTGAACCACCTGTTCGAGAAATATCTTTTTGCTTCACTGAAAGAGTATACCGATCCTATTCCGGGTGTGATCCCTACGTTGGAGAAGTTGCGTGCCGAAGGACTGAAAATAGGTTCTACTACAGGCTATACCCGCGAGATGATGGATGTGGTACTACCCGAGGCACAGGCCAAAGGATACCGGGTGGATTACTGTGCCACTCCGAATCTGCTGCCCGCCGGTCGTCCTGCTCCCTATATGATTTTTGAGAATCTCACGAAACTGGCGGTTCCCGATCCGGATACAGTGGTGAAGGTAGGCGACACCATTGCCGATATTCAGGAAGGTGTACATGCCAAAGTATGGAGTGTGGGAGTGGTTCTCGGAAGTAACGAGATGGCACTCACCGAAGAAGAGACGCACGCCTTGCCGGCTGCCGAACTCGAGAACCGTATTGCTGAAGTGAAACAACGTATGCTGGCTGCGGGAGCCTCGTATGTCATTCGAAGCATTGAAGAACTTCCCGCACTGATTCAACTAATTAACTCAAAACTAAATCATTAATCGATATGAAACCTTATTTGTTATTGACCCCCGGACCACTTACTACCTCAGAGACTGTAAAGGAAACCATGATGACCGACTGGTGTACATGGGATGAAGACTATAATTTGCACATTGTCGAATCATTGCGTAAAGAGCTGGTCGGCATTGCTACCCGCAATACGGAAGAGTATACATCTGTTCTTTTGCAAGGAAGCGGAACCTATTGTGTAGAAGCCGTGATTGGTGCTGCCATCGGTAAGAATGATAAACTTCTGATTTGCAGTAACGGTGCTTATGGTGACCGGATGGGGAATATTGCCGAATATTATCATATCGACTACGAGCTCCTTGCTTTTGATGAAACGGAACAGGTATCGGTAGACTATGTGGACGACTATCTGAGCAATAATTCAGATGTTACTCATGTGGCCTTCGTTCACTGCGAAACGACTACCGGTATCCTGAATCCGTTGAAGGAGCTGGCACATGTAGTGAAGATGCCTGGCAAGAAACTGATTGTGGATGCTATGAGCAGCTTTGGAGGTATCCCGATGGATGTTAGTGAGTTGGGAATCGATTTCCTGATCAGCAGTGCCAATAAATGTATCCAGGGAGTTCCGGGATTCGGATTTATCATAGCCCGCCGTTCGGAACTGGTGCGTTGTAAGGGAGTAGCCCGTTCTCTTTCTCTGGATATTTACGACCAGTGGGAAACGATGGAAAAAGGGCATGGTAAATGGCGTTTTACTTCACCGACCCATGTGGTGCGTGCTTTCAAGCAGGCCCTTACCGAACTGATTGAAGAAGGTGGAGTGGAGGCCCGTCACCGGAGATATTGTGAGAATCACCGGGTACTGGTAGAGGGTATGCGTTCACTCGGTTTTGTAACTTTGCTCGATGACGCAATCCAGTCACCTATTATCACTTCATTCTTGTATCCGAAAACCGGATTCGACTTTAAGGCCTTCTATACCGCCCTTAAATCCAAGGGTTTTGTAATCTATCCCGGAAAAATTTCAAAAGCGGATACTTTCCGTATCGGTAATATCGGAGATGTACATCCGGAGGACTTTGCCCGTCTGGTGGAGGTGGTTAGAGAGACTGAGTACTAAATTTTTCATTCATTGATTGACATGGAGGTGGCTTCAAAAAACTTATATTCACCACAAAATAACACGGATTTGCACAGATCAATATTATGAATAGCTTAAGTTCTTTCTGTGTCACTTTGTGTTACTCTGGCTTCCGGTGGGACGATATACGTGGATTGAGATGGTTATCGGGGCTTCGTCTTTAATGTGGAGGGTTGTGAAAGCCGCATGCTGCTTACCACTGCTGCGACAAAAGCAAATCCGCTGCCGGCTATCAGACAGACCGCCGTACTCTTCTCGTGTACTACAAAACTGAAGAGCAAAGCAACCAGTGTCGTACCGAATGTCTGTCCCAAGAGCCGTGCCATACCCAACATTCCGCTGGCTCCTCCCGAACGTCGGGTAGGGGCGGAAGAGATGATTGTACTGTTGTTCGGTGTCTGGAAAAGACCGAAACCTGCACCACAAAGCATCAATCGCAGGATGATGCCGGTGACCGATGAATCCGCCGTTAATGTAGACAGAGAGTAAAGTCCGATACAGAACAATGCCATCCCGATGCTGCCCAGTATGCCGGGATGAATGCGTTCCACCAGATATCCGGCTACCGGTGCTGTCACCAGTGTGGCTATAGGCCAGGGAGTTAACAATAGCCCGGTCATGACCTCGCTGTATCCCAAAGAGTTTTGCAGGAAGAAGGGTAAAGAGACCATTGCCAGCATTTGAGCGGTGAACGAACAGATACTGGTAAGAATGGAAAGCCTGAAAATGGGAATTCCCAACAGGTCGAGGGGAAGGAGAGGAGACGGTTGGTTCAACTGTCTGCGCACATAATAAGTCCCGACAACTGCCAATACAGCAAGTTGTATCAC
>OAWO01000935.1_pt1 | contig 9665 bp, 13 predicted proteins | sample 1495421 | NCBI WGS metagenome assembly OAWO01 (sample SAMEA2580162, study PRJEB22360) | human gut metagenome | biome: human gut; feature: human-associated habitat; material: faeces | place: Denmark | collected 2008/2010
CCGCCAATATTTGTAACATCAAGAACGCAGCCAAATTCCATCTTGGCTCCGTCTGGAAACTCTATTTCTCCTTTTGTGGAGCAGTCAAGTCCATCCTTCATTGCGACTTCTGCTACATAATCATTGCCCGGGTCTCCTACGCAGCGCTTGCCCTTCATGTCAAAGCTAAACGATTTACCGGTCATTAAATTACTGGCCCACCCACTCTTATCCATAGATGTCCAATTCTCTACATTGCCCTCAATAGACAATCCGAAACTCTCCAGTTCCGCAATTTCTGCCATATCGGCAGCTTCACTTGTTTTTCCCTTTGTCCCAATTTTAAATTTTAACTTATAGACTGGGAATACTCCTACAAATGCCATATATTATCCTTTCCTGTAGTAAACTACAAAATTGATCACAAACTCATAGTAACCTTTGCTGTCTGTTCCCACGCCGACTGGTTCACTGGTCCGCATGTCAAACATAATGACTTCATCTCTGCCAATTGATCCATTCTGACCAAACAGACTGTCATACACCTCCTGCGCCTTCTGCTCTGCAGGGGTATAACTCCTTCCCCAGTGCACAAGGACCGATACAGCCTTTGTACCATACCTGGATTTTTCCAAACCTCCAATAGGTATACGAGGAGCCGGACCCTGAGTAGGATATACTGATAAGCTGTACTCCTGCTCCTGATCGCGCTTGCCGACATACCAGTGAGGGCAGTCAATCCTTTCCTTTAGATAATCCTTTACCTCTTTCAGTATCATGTGATAAGCCCGCCTCCTAACTGTTTTAAAAACTTGCCATATGTCTCTTTTACAAAATATCTCTTATCACCATCAATATAAGTCTGCATCCAGAGACCGCCCGCATATTGGTTCTTGTCCTGGCGGAAATCATATTCTGGGTGCCAGTATAAACGACGGGCATAGGGAGTATCAAAGACGATTCTTGCTACCATCTTATTCACATCAATCTCTGTAAATCCGCTTCGCTCCAGCTCCCCTGTGTTTTTTGGCACTGTTTGAGACATCCTGATATCCGACAGCACGGCCTCCACTGTAAGCTCAAAAGCTTTCTGGGCAATCTCTTGCAGCTTCCTGATCTTGTTCGGATACAATGTAATTTTTACTTTTGCTCCCATCAGATCAGCCTCAATTCCGTAAAGTTTACAGTGCCATCGGGATTCCTGGCTTTATTTGCCTGGAAGATATCCCGTCTAACACCAAATATTGTAACTTTACCACCGGAGATGACTGGCAGATCCGGGCAAATATCTCCTGGCATCATTGCCACTCCTGATAGCTGTACCTGCTTTCCCTCCGCTGTCAGAACAGTTTTTGCAGTATCCTGATAGTTACATTTGAAATCACCTTCAATCGCAGGTATGGGGCCGCCATCTTCGGTCAGCCCTTCCTGTTCAATACAGATGTGGATATCCGTTTTACAGAGCCGTTTTGGTACTAAACATGGATATTTCATTATCGTTCACCTCGCTAACCTGCAGCACAAGCCTGTCTGAGACAGCAGGGTGTACACATCACGCTTCATGGCCACACCCTTGTCTATAAAGACATTCCAGGAGTTTCCAAACTGCGCGGACACACCATTGATACTGTACCCCTGCAGGATTGTATTAATCTCGTCTGCGTTCTCGTATTCAAAGTCCGCCTGCTGGCACACTACTTCCCGTATAGCTTCCTGCTGGAATGGTGTTAAATTAGAAAATCCCCGGCCCACAATACGATTGTAGGTCAGGGAATCAATATGCCGGCTTGCCTGCTTCAAATATCGCTGGCATTCGTCACTTTTTAATGTTGTGCCTTGGTATGTCTGAAAATAATAGATATCATCAGCATAGGGCTTGTACATATCACTCACCGGCTTTCCTGCTTGCTGGCTTCTTTTCTGCTTTCAACGTCTCCAGTTCCATCTGCAGGTCCGCACATAACTTCTGCAGGCGTTCTACTTCTCTTACAGCTTTCATGTGGTCATCATAAGGCACGGTTTTTCCCCGTCCGTAAGCAATGATCTCTCCATCATCGTCCATGATGTCAAATCCCATGTCCTGGTACCCTTTTCGCTGGCTCTCATCAATGGTGTACTCTTTATTTCCTTTAACTGCTCTCATTATTTTCCCTCCTCAGGCGGTGTAACCGGGTCTGGAGCAACATTCATTGCACAGCCTTCTACCTTTTTTTCAAGTAAAAACAGATCCCCATAGTTACGATTCTGGTACAGGTAGCCATCCGCTGTACGGCTGTCGGTCCCCGGCGTAAACAGTTTGATGTAGCTGTACTTATCACGGCACACCACACAAGAGGTATGGACCAGAATCCAGTTGATCTGTTTTGCATCAGCAGCCGCCACGCAACCACTAGTAAAATCATATTTTGTCTTCATTCTGGCTGCCGGGACCATTTTAATACTCACATTATCCAGGCTGTGGACATTGCGATTAATAGTAGACGGTGTGGTCACGCTCATAACCCTCTGGATACCTTCGGCCTCCTTAATGATCTTGTACATGGACGGAGTAACATACAGAGTCCTGCCCTCTTCTGGTACCCCTGCTTCATCCATGACGGCCATCTCCTCGTCAAATGCTTCAAGAAAATTCGCTGCTGTGAAGACTGTGGTGTTGATCCTGCCGGAATATTTTGTCAGCTCTGTATGGAGTTTTGAGAACCGGTAAGAGTCCTTTTCAGGGATTGCCTGCTCCGTCTCGAACGTATTCTGGATGTTCGCCACGGACAGAGTGAGGTTAGTCTCGTCAATGTCCATAGGGTCAATCCAGAACTCTACGTCCCTGTCGTGCTCCAATTTCTTAGCCTCCCAGTCATTGCTGAGTGTCCCGGAATTGAATCCTGGTGTCCTGGTGTGATCTTTGTAGCCTGTTACCGCCATCCTTGGTAATTTGATTGTCTGAGCGTTAATGAATTTCACGCCCTGATTACTCTGAGTCAGTGCATCAGAGCACAGTTCCTTTGCATATTTCTGCTGCAGGAGCTGCGTAAATGTTTCCGCATAATCATATACTGCCATGTATTAATTCCTCTCTTTCTTATAATCCGAATGCCTTTTTTAAGGCATCATCCGTTGTTTGCTGTTGTCCTGACTGGCCGGAAGCCCCCACCTGCACAAAGCCTGTCCGCCCTGCCGGTGCAGGTTTTAAAGCCGGGACATCCTCCAGGACTTTGTTTAAGGCTGTCTTCATAGCCTCATCGTTGATTTTCCCATCCTGGCCCATAACCTGGCTTAAATCAGCCATTTTAAGGACATATGGGATTGTTTTTGCGTCAATCCCCAGACCAACCGCCGCCATAGTAGCTGCAGCCTGAAGCTGGGCCTGCTGTGCTGCCGCCTGGGCCTGTGCAGCCTGGGTCTGTAGCGCATTTATGTCTGGCTGTTGCGCTGCTTTCTGCTCTTTAAATGCTGTAATGGCCTGTTTCATCTCATCTTCTGATAATCCCTGCTGTTTAAAATACGCCTTCAAAGCCGTATCTTCTTTGGCTGACAGAGTACCTTCCAGCATTGTCTTGATCTTATCGTAGTCGATCTGTGGCGATGCGGGCGGTTGCACTCCTGCCTGCGGAGTCTGATTCCCGTCTCCGGTGCCTCCTGCACCAACTCCATTTCCAGGCTCTGCAAAAAACTGTAAATCCATAGGTATCACGCATCTAAAATTCTTAAACATAAGTTTCTCCTTTCCATTTTGAGGGTGTCACCCTGTTATCCATTGTCATCGGTGTCACCGGCCACGCATCTTTTTAAGCCATATCGTGTTTGGGCATAAAAATAAGACGCGTCACCCTGCGTCTCAAAGGGAGATATGTAGATCACCTCCTTTAACCTACTAAATCGTAGGTTTTCATAAAGATATCCGGTTTGCACGGATACAACTCACCGCGCAGTCCCTGAATGATATAATCCCCCAGCCTTGCCCGCATCCTGCCCTCTAGCGTTTCAATCGTACATCCATAGACATGCATATGCCCGTCTAACAGACTTCTGTCAATACAGACTTTTCCGTCCGCTACGGCCTGCGTAAACCATGCAGGAGCAATCATCTCAGCATCATCTGTCAGCCGGAATGCCTCAATTTCCACTGGTTTCTTCCTATATTTCAACTTCCTCACCTCCTTTGTTGCGCCGGCGCAAATCTAAAAAAAGAACACAAAAATACCACCTGCCATTTCTGACTGGTGGTATCATGATGCCCTACATACTTTTTCTGGTATTTCTCCTTGTTCGATTACCCTGGCAAGTTTACTGTGTGCCAGAAGAGTATCCGCGCTGCCTATTGCTGATTCTTTTATGATTTCATATTCAAGCCTTGGGGATTGTAATGACAGCTTTATCCTACCATCCAGGTTATCCATGCTGTCCCCGTATTCATATACCACATACTTATCAGTCTTTTCCAATAAGCTCATGCAGATTATCGGTCTCGCCATATTCTCCCGCCTCCTTTTCCAGCACTCCATTCCAATCATGTTTTAAAGTCGTTCTATCATGTGCTTCCCTATATGCTAAATTATACTTCTTTTCAATCACACTTTCAAGGTATTCGTGCTTCAGAAGTAGGACATCTCTGTCCAAAAACTTCCCATTTACCAGCCGCTGCCATGCCACGGCCATATTGTAATCCGCGTCAAAGCGCCTTATACCATCATCCAGAATGTGTTTATCGAGGAAAACATGCTGTTTGATGCGTGCTATACTGTACTCTGTCCATCCAACACTCTTGGCAATGTCTCTGACATCGTCATTTGTTGAACGCATAGCATCATAATAGCTTTCGGCTTCATCATCACGGCGCAATATCCATTCTACGGTTCCCCGGTCATATTTTCCACCTGTGGCCTTGAATGATTTAGGGTTATCTGGAATCCCTCGTGTTTTCTCTCTATTGTATTCTCGTCTCAGTTTTGGATGTTTGTCTAAATGTTCCATTAGATCTTCCTGATACTGTCCAACCTTCTCATTTGCGTAGCTGACATTTTCCGGACTGAGGCTGCCTTCTGCCTTCCGCTTCCATTTTCTAATTTTACGTTCCAGCGCCCTCTGCTCCTGCTCAGCCTTATAGGTTCTCAAAGATTTATCCTTGTCGGGAATTTCTGGTATTTGTGTGATACCTGGAAAATATGTCGATATGGTATGACGGCAGTTCGGATGGAGTAAACCCGCTTTCATAGCTGTAGATAATAAAGGCAATCCTAATTCTTTTGCCTCCTCAGGAGTACCGTGGGAAAATACATCATCCACCAGTACCTTACCCTGCCAGGGAGCACACAGTGGGCACGTATTGGCATGAGCTGATACCACAACTGTATGTATGCCCCACTCATCCCTCTTTTTTCCTTCTCCCAACAATACCGCCCGATGTGATGCGGTTCTAAGCGCCATCTCTGCATAACTGGCTATGTTTACCCGGTGCCCATTCTTGTATTCTATACAGTCAATTCCTGCATTCAGAAATTCTCTTGTTGCCATATCAATCGCCTGATCAAGCGTCTTTGCACCAGCAGTCATATTCATTTCAGCTCTATAGACAGTCTGCTTGTATATATCATCCATACGGCGTAAAACGGCATGTTGGGCTTTTTTCAGATCATGATTTACTGTTTCCTGCAGGGTTTGCATTTTACGGTTATTTACTCCAAAGAAGTCATTTTCAGGAGGCGGCGGAGCGGATATTTTATGATGTGCAATATTTCGCGGAAACTGGACTCGCTTCTGTTTAAAAAACACTGATTTAATCTTATTCCAAATCCGGTTAAACAAGTTCTGTCCCCTCAGGTAGTTATCTTCCAGGGCCTCATTTACAATCCTCTCAACCTCAGGGCTTATCTTATCTACAACCTTTTTATTCTCCTGCCTATATTTTTGGAGATTCCGAAGTTTTGCCCGCTGCCACATTTCCCAACGGAATCCCTCCTCTTCCTCTTCCTTTTCGTGGCGTTTCAGGTTACGGCGCAGGCTTTGGACCAGATCAAGCTCCATCTCCTCAAATATGCGTCTGAGATTATACGCATCATCCTCCCGCTTCTTATCGGCCATTATTACTCACCTGCTTTCGGTGGTTCTTCTTCCTTCTTTGGCTCCTGAGAGGGTTCTGGCGGCTGATTCTGTGTCAATCCATCCATACCGGCAACACTGGGTTCATCTGTTTCCATAAGGCCTTGTTCTTTTTTCAGACGGGTTATCTCCTCCTGTTTACAGTGATCATCCAGTGTATCTCCGTAAAGCTCCTCTACACAGCGCTCAATGCTCATTATGCCCTGTGTCTTTGCCTTGCCAATAGTCTCAACCTGGCTCTCAAAAGAGGGATTCGCATACTCACCAAATGGTATGTTTACGTCCACATCTTCCACTGATCCACCCATCAATAAGTTATAAGCATTGATGCAAGTTGCCACCACATCCGGTAAGGTTTCTTGCAGTGCCTCTACGATAGCATTCCGAGTGTACAGAGTGGCTTTCTCTTTTTCTCTCTGTGCTTCGGCATTATCCAGCTTCTTGACATCAATCCCAAGGGTACTAGGGCTGATCAGTCCCTGCAGGCAGAGATCCAGTGCTGTCACATAACTGGCAAGGTAGCTCTCATGAGGGATGACTGGCTGATCTGTATTGATAACATTCTTCTGCCCATCCCGCATATCCCCGTCTGCGGCAAAATACCGGTTGTCAAACATATTTGGTCTGATGAGCTTCCCTGTCTCTGGATCATGTGGCACCAAGCATTCAGGGATATAGGTTTTGGCCCGGCCTGCTCTTAGTGCATCCATCCACTGGCTCCAGGCCTCGTCAAATGCGTCAAAACTGTCCAGTTTCCCATCAAAAATAGAGCCTCCCCGGCCCTCGTATTTCGCTGATTCATATATTTGCAATGGTACAGCAAGGATAACACTTTCATCAAATTTCCAGTCCAACAGACTTGCTGTCGCCGGGATTGTTTTAATGTCTACAAGTTTATCCCGCAGGTACAGCTTATTGATGACATATCCATATCCATAACTCTCATTGAGGACATAAACATTACCGTGGTCGTCTTTGTAGGGCGTCTTAAATATCACTTCGCTTATCCTGTCACGCCGCCTGATAATTTCTATCTGCTCCCCTGGATACCATTCCAGTATTGGATATTCGCTGACATTCGTGTCGATCGTAACTTTAAAAGCCCCATCTCCAATATACAGAGCTTCTTTCAGTGCTTTCTCCATCTTCTTCGTAAATTTGTTGTCATCTTCTATCTCTTTCCAGAGTTGTTCCTGTTTCGCATCCGCAAATTCAAAATCATTCATATCCGCCAACACGACTGAGGATAATATACGCACGATCAGCCCTGGCAGTCCGGTGTGGATCTTACGCATTTCCATTCCAGGGGTACATTTACTGGCCCAGAATTTGTATTTGTCTGCCCATTCTGGGTTTTGCTGGTACATCTGCTCCAACTCACTGCTGTCGCCTCTGTACCATATACGGTTACGGATAGCATTGGTCTCAAAATCCAAAACCTCATTGATCTGGATACTGTGTGGATTTGCCGGAACCACATTTAACCAGCTCCTAAGTCCGTGTTTAATACTTTCATTCAATTTCTGTATCCACCTCATTTCTCTGCCTCCTCAAATCCGATCATATCCCTGTACGGGATCCATGCATATTGATTCGCGTTGATCGTATGGTCATTTCGATCCTCGGGAATGTCCTTCTCGTCATCCCAACTATACCTCTCCAGTTCGCTTAAATGTTCCGTGCAAGTGTCAACCACATGGTAGCTTCCCTGCTGTATCCAGCCTAATTGCAGATTGATACGATCAATGATCACCACGCTCTTATAACTGTCGACAAAATTATAAATGCAGCCGTACAGCCGCTTATATTTGCGCAACTCTGTAATGGTTGCCTGGTCTGCACAATCTACAAATACATTCCTTGCAAGTCCCCAGTCATCTTTGCATTGATTGAGGAATCCAATAAACCGTATTGCTGTATCACTGGGAGCCAGCGGCACATCCAGATCGGCATTGTTGTATGTCTTCTCAGCAAGGGTGTAAAGCACTCTGTCCTCCGTGATACCCTGGAATATCATAGCTATGGTATCCGGTGACTTGCTAGAGTAAGATGTGTCCAATCCAGCAGTGAATTTCTTGAATTTTATTTTCCCTGCCTTTACCTGCTGTTTTACCCAGGCTGCAGTGACCACATGTTTCTTCCGGTCGAAATTCGGGAATATCAAACCGGTTGCTTTGCCCCTAAGTCCCTGGATCTTATTCTTCCATATCTTTGTCCCTTTGGGTGTGTTGTTCAGGATCCTGTCCAACATGGCTTTGGGCAACCCCGCATTATCTGAAAAAGAAAAGAACCAATGCACCCATCCGGGCTTTGGCTCCTCTTTCAGTTCGTCTTTAATTTCTTGTGGTGTCTCCTCCGCCCATTCTGACAGCGGCCTAGAACAGTTGATGTACTCCTTGTACACCTCCAGCCCTGGGTCATCCGGGTTGAGCGTTGCCATCAGGTAATCACTACGCATAGCGGCCTCACGGACAAACTCAATATCTGCCGTGTTGATCTCATCAATGTACAGGCAGCCATACTGACCACCCAGGGCATCCTTCCACTTGCTCTTGTTACCATATCCAACGACAAAGACTATCTTGTCTCCTACAGAGGTATGAAACAAGAGATGCGGCATCTTATACTCACCGGAGCCATTGCCTTTGTACTCAACCAGTACCCCAAAATCGTCCAAGATCCCAAGATCTTTTTGGATGATATTCTTCTCGGCGGATCCCGTGTCATCTGCAGCCAGGATATGCAGCTTCTTAGATGACTCAGCCACCTTTAACATAAACTTAAATAGGCCAACCGTTGTCTTTCCGGCTGCTGTTGTCCCCTCCAGGAACTCTGCAGGGGCATTGCACTGTAAAAATGCTTTATATTTATCCGACAGGACCAGTCTTTCGTCACTCACTATCCATCACCACCGCGCATCTGCTGAATCAGGTCATCCAGCTTAGTCTTCTCGGTATCCAAGCTGCCGGAAATGTTGGTATCCTGCTTTGTGGTGTAGCCGTACTTGCTCATCCACAGACCAGCAAGCTGAGACGGGATAACTTGCAGTTCAAATTTCTTGCGGGCATCAACTTCGCATTCCTCCTTCATGCGCGTAACGATGTCCGAATACCTCTTCTTTTCAGCATATGTATCATAGAATGCTGACCGTGGGATACCAGCAAACACGCAAAAGCCCTCAATCGTATACGTAATGCTTCTTTTAAGCTCCTTACTGACAAACTCGCTATTCTTTGAGGAAAAATCATGGGTCAGAACCATCTGACTATCACAGTCATCTTTATACATTTCCCATGTTTCTTCCAGTTCCTCCGGCGTTTTAAACCGCAATCTTCTCCCCATGATCTCACCTCTTTTCTCACGAAAAAACACCCAGCCAGCATATTTGCCAACCAGGTGTTTCTGTTTCTTTATTTCGCCAAATCGGAACACCAGGTCCCGACCCTGGGCCTGAGGATTTTCAGTCCTCCGCTCTACCAACTGAGCTATGTTCCGATGTTGCACCGTAAAACGCTATGCGATACGGTGCTGTTATCCCAGTCCTGGGACATGCGGTTTAGAGTGCATTCCCGCAAACTTGCAATTCCGCTTTT
>OAWO01000939.1_pt1 | contig 9636 bp, 8 predicted proteins | sample 1495421 | NCBI WGS metagenome assembly OAWO01 (sample SAMEA2580162, study PRJEB22360) | human gut metagenome | biome: human gut; feature: human-associated habitat; material: faeces | place: Denmark | collected 2008/2010
TGGGCCATAGGAGTGCCAGCCCTTCAGGCCGCCCCCCCCCCTAAATTGACGCTAGGCACCCCCTAGGGGGGGGGGGCAATTGGGCTCGTTCAGGGTGAGGGAGGCCCTCGGGTGAGTATAATAAATTTCGGGTTCAGATATACACCTGCCCGCCCCAGCGTATTCCCTATTAGTAACCAAGAGATAGCACGGTGCAGACCCAGTGCTTATACTAGACTGCACTAGAACTGCACTAGGCCTGCACTAAGCCTGTAACGCGCACCACCACCCGTCTAGTACTGCCAGCAGGTGGAGCTGTACCGAACTCCAGTAAGAAGCCGGTTGTAGTCTGGCTCACTAACAGAACCCTGTATGTGCTCGTCCAATCCGGTACCACGGACTCCACTGTGTAGTTGGTGTTCGCAGCCGTAAATGGCAGATTAACCGGGAACACTACAGTAGTACCGTTACCTGTTAGGTTCAACACTATAGTGGCCTCGTTACGATAGCCCCGGTTGTCCTTGGACTGGTAGTTAGTGAAAGTACTGCCAAGGTAGACCTTACCGTCACCAAACGTATTCACGAAGTCATTGTCCAGCATACGCGCATCCGCAACAGTACCAACCCCCCAGTGCACGTCATACCCTGCATTGCTCATGAAAGAGTTACTGATAATGTCGGTCTTATAGGCGGCAGACAGGTTCGCCTGTATATCAATACCACTACCAGTACTAACCTTGACCATCCCGGTTCCGTTATCCGTATACGTCTTCTTGCTGCTGTTGCGGATAATGTTGCCGCGTATAGTCAGCCCTACATAGCCAGAGGCGTAGATACCAGAGCCGCACCGGTCTATAAAGTTGTCCAGCATAGTACAGTTAGTTAGACTTCCCATGGATCCGATACCCGCACGTTTACAGTCAATGGCTGCGCTATTACGTACACTGCACAGGTCGATGTTGTTCTCTCCGATGTACATCCCGTCCTGACAACGAAGGCTAGTACCACCATCGAAGACAGCGTCATAGCAACCATTCATGTCCGCCCCGTTATCCACACAGTCTACAGCATACCAGTTTGTAACTTTGTGGTTCTGACATTTACCGTTAGCTATGCCGATGAAACCAGCACGGTAGATGGTATCATGGTCGCTACTGCATCCGTAAGTAAGGCCTAGAGTATCTGCCCTGAACTTGATGCCGTTAGTATTTACGTCCATGATTAAGTTGTAGCTGGACTTGTGCCGTATACAGTTCGTGACGTAGATGCCACCCGCGTATTCCCCTGTACCTACCACATTGCTAATACGGAGTTTGTGCGTACGTGTATCTGTACAACCTTCGAAGTATGCAGCAGCAGATTTAGTGTTAGTTATGAAGAAGTCCTCAAGAACTACGTTGGCCTTATTTACACAACTAACCGCGCGCCACTGCGTGGAGTTATTACTGGCGTTGCCATTTAACCCACCGGCATCCCCTAGACCTAAGATGGTACACGCGCTCCCCGGAATAAGCATGTGCCCACTGGCGGATGCCCGGTGCGTTACCTGGGCGGCCAGTATCAGTGTACTATTGTCAGGCATAACCACTGAGTTGACCTGAACAGGGATATCCACGACTAGGATACTGCCTGGATTCTCATTCAGACCCGCCACTATAGCGGTGTCCGCCAAGGCCCCCGCCTCAATCCTAGAACTGAGATACTGTCGCTCTAACAGTACCGGGGACTTTGCTTTTACAAGTTCACTTAAGGCCATTTATCCTCCCACCTTTTTAAGTGCCGACACCGCGGTATTTATATTCTTATACTGGTCCCCAATGGCTTTACTCTGCCACTGCCTGCGCTCCCACAGGCCCCAGCACACTTTATTGCGCTGCCCGTTAATATACTGGGAGCAATCAAAGGTCCAGCGGTTAGTGCCCTTGTACACCCACCCAACCCCTGGGGAATTCTTCTGGTACTTACTAATATAACGCCAGTCCAGTACAGCCTTCGAGGCCGCTGCATAATCAAGGCTTTTGAGGTGGCGTTTCACGGAGCTACCGTTGAACCCGGCTACGCCCACGTTGTACGTGAAGTCCAGGGCACCCAGCAGAGCCACGTCAGAGAGTTGCATAGGAAGCCCGTCAAGGGCCTTTGCGTGTTCCCCTGCTGATTCTATCAGCTGCTTCTGACAATCGCTCAACGTGGCCCTCTGGCCCATTTTGACGCCCTTTGTCTCACCGTAGCAGATAGTCGGGATACCCGCGCTGTCTTTGTAGGCGGTAAGGCTCAAGCCCTCGTTGTGCTGGATTACCCCGGTGATAGCACCACCGAGCATAGTGGCCCCCGTTAGGGCCGCCACAACCTTAGCCCTTAAACTCATATTTAATAGTCCCCTTACGTGCCTGCTCCTCTAGGAGCTTGAATGTACGTCTCTTGTAATACGCATTCCACGCCAGGGTTAGCACTGCGCACACCGTCGCAGTGATGAAGCTGATAGTGCTCCAGTTCCAGCTCATTAACTCTGCCAACCAACCCCCTGATACCGTAGCGCCGGTAACTGCTGCACCTGCCCGAGTAGCGAGGTCAGACCCAACCACGTCTCCTACCTTAATCATCCTGCTGCCCCTTCTTCCTGAACAGCTTACGAATCACCAGAATGACCACTAGGAAGACCAGAGGAATGCTGGCCCCAGCTAATCCGGCGAGGATAAGACTGTAACTATCATTGTTAACTACCTGCAGGCGCTCTGCCTGGATTGTCCCGGTGCTAATAGTTTGCACCTGCTTCTTACTGGACGTGTCCAAAGTGCCTACATTAGAATCCTGTACATCGGTTTTGTTGGTGGTGCTGGAGTCCACCTTGTTGTTCAGGCCAACGGTTTGCTTGGTGTTTTCGGCACCAACCTGAGCAGATACATCCGGCTTAGAACCAACTAAGCCGGTGAGTGCAGAGGTCGCCGAGCAACCAGTCAGAGTAACCGCGAGCAGTAACCCAGCGACCAGTTTACGCATTAGCTAGCAGCCTTCACTGCGGCTACTGCAGCTTCAAGTGCAGCAATCTTGGTATCGAAGGCGGCACCAGTCTGAGCCACATCCTGCGGCTGCGTAAGGATAGCGTACAAGTCCTTACCGAGAATGTTCAGCTGACGCAGCAGTTCCTGCTGTTGCGCTGGGGTTGCTTTTGCAATTGCCATGTGTACTCTCCTTATTCTGCCGCGTCAGTGGCGGCTACGAATGCACTCTGCAGTGCAGTGAACGAATCATCAAACGCTGTACCAGAACCCTCGCCGAGCGGCATGCCTGTACCCGTAAGGGCAACGTAGCCAGTCTTAGAGAGCTGCGACAGCATGCTGAACAGGCGCGCCTGCAGCGTACCGTCATCCTTGAAGGCTGTACCGGCACGAGTGGCCGTATAGCCCTGGGACTGCATGTACGTGAAGAACGTGTTCAGCTTAGTCAGGGCGGTCGTACCTACGAAGCCTACGTTGTAGTCTGGCTGCACCTGCTTCTCCAGGTTCTGGCACGTGCCTACAATGGCGTACTGTACGTCCGCAGTTTTAGCTGCGATGATTGATGCCATTATCTTCTTCCTCTATGTTGTTTACCTCTGCCGCGGCTCTGCAGCCGAGCAGCTACACCCCGAAGGCCCTTAGACACTTTGCTTTGTGCCCAATCCAGTGGGTTCTCAATGAAGGCCCGAGCCATCTTCTCAGACTCACGCTCAGCCACCACTTTCTCATCTTCCACCAGATGCCCGTTCAGCGTAGCCACCATCATGGCGATTGCGTCTGCTCGGTCATCTTTAGCCAGGCTGCCGCGGTCGTACGTGATACCTGCCAACTGCGCGAACGCAGAGTACAGCCAACGCCTATCGCGGGAGTACGCCATACAAGTGCTAATGTCGTCGTGAATAGCACGCTCATGCACCACCAGGCGGTGACGACGAGTAACTGGGCTGATTGTGTCGATGATACGACGCTCTTTCTGCGTGGAGTTGTTCAGGTCCCTTACACCGATACCGGCGAGACGCCGCTCCCGTAACCGGTTCAGGATAAGCATAGACACGGTACCGTGCCCCATGTTGCTCTCCACCACCATATCCGGGATGTCCAACTCTACGCACAGGTCAATCAGTTTATCAATATTCTCTTCGCTGATACCTCCTTGGAAGCCACCCACTGAGAATAGGTGAATGTACGAGTTCGCAGCACCCCCAGCAGCGTAGGACACTTCGTCTCCGCCACAACCCGCCGGGTCCACCACCAGCACCTTATGCTGGTACGGCAGGTGCATGTCCCCGTAGAATGCCGGGAAGTACATCTGCTGACCCATAATCCCCTCATGCTCATGCTGGTACAGGTACCGGCGGTCTGCGATGTAGGAGAACGTCTCCGGGGAGGAGTCCTGGCTGCCAGAGTAAACTAGCATATCCGAGAGCTTAATGCGCGTACGCATCTGGTCGGACAGGGTGGTGTCGAGCATGTACTGCAGCTGGAAGCCTTCCGGACCGAAGTCCAGCTCCTTCTCAATCAGTGCATCCTCGTCATAGCGCCCGGTGTCAGTGCTCTCGCCTAGCGTCCCATCGACGCCGAAGCCGGTGCGTTTATAGCCGCACTCAATGAGCTCCAGTATATAAGGAGCAAGTGTACTTCCATATCGCTCTTCCATTTCAACAGACGGAATGCGTCCGGGCCACACTCGGACCTCGAAGCCACGCCCCGGCAGGGTTTTATAGATACTGTCCTTGGTCTGCGGTGTACCCAGGTACAGCGTATCCCCGTGCGTACAGATAGCTGCGAAGTCTTTAGAAATCATCAGCAGCTGCTCACGCTGGGTTTGCGTTAAGCCGTTCTTGGTGGTCTCAATCCTATACATTAAAGGGAGGGCGTTACTCCTCCCCCTACCTACTACTTGTTACCCCAGCGACGGTTGCTTGCGTCTGACAGGTTCTCAGAGGCCGGGATAAATCGGCACGTATTCTCCAAATTGTTAAGTAGTAGATACTGCATGTTCCCATGCAGAGTAGACTATATCTTCACTCAGTAATCACTGAGGCCCCCCGCTTCCCGGCACTTGCCAGTACTCCTTACGGATAGTCGTTACACGTTCCTCAAACGAGGCTTCGCTCGGTATTGCCCGGTCTGGGTTTCCACCGAATTCAAGGGGTTTAATGACGACCATGATGTTAATCGTCAGGAATCAGCAGGTCCGCGCGCTTACCTTGCAGCGATGCAGTAATACCTACGCAGGCTACGCTGGCGGACTTATCCAGCGGTTTCAAGTCGCAGTTGACATCATAGCCTTCGAATGAAGTACGGTCCCCACGAGTAGGGTCAGCCTTCAAGTAGCACAGAAGCGGCCAGGTTTCCAGCATACGAATGATTAGGTTCGCAACGTCGGACGCCTGCTTCTCTGCACCGGACACAATCAGGATACGGCAGGATTGGTCCTGGATGAGCCTCCAGACGGCGTAGAGCGCAGCTAGGGTAGACTTAGCTTCACCACGCTGCGCGGCCACCATGCGCTTCCTGGGGCCCTTCTGCATGTACTCTGCAATGTCGGCCTGCATGTCCGTGAGCGTAAAGCCCAGGAAACGCATACCAATGTATGCGAATTCCTTGAAATCACTGAGGGCAGCCGCCATCATCATGGCGATATCCTCGCGCTCCTCTTTGGGAATACTGCGCGGATTCGCGCTATAACCAGTAAGTTTCTGGTTGAGCATGCGCAATCGTCGCGCAGTCTTCACCGATACCATTAGACAATTCCTTCTAGTAAGTCCTCAGAGTCTGAACCACTAACCTTGTTTAAAATCTCTTGCTTACGCGCCTCTCTGCGCGCAGACAGTTCGTCATCGAACTCATCTCGCAGGTCCTGCATCTCCTCGGAATCTGCATCCGCGGTGATGTCGTTGTCCTTCAAGAACTTAGCGATAACGGATTTATCTGCGGCCGGTAGCGGCACCTCGTCTTCCTTAGACTGCTTGATTTCTTCAATCAAGGCCTCGGTGAACATACGGTGCAGCTCCGAGAGGCGACTGCGTTTAGCTGCTCCTGCCATGCTCTCCTCCTATCATGTAGATAGCACCCCACTGGTGCGTAGCGCTGCCAGCAGTGCGTTAAATTTAACCACTACATCCCCGGTGTCTGTTGCATCAGATACAGCTGCAGCCTTGTCTACGTACGCCAAATCTCCCAAAGAGTCGGCCAAGTAGTCTACAGACGCTTGCGTAGCAAAGCCATCCCCTGCGGTTACATCTACCCCCAGCCGGGCAGCTACAATAGTGCCTGCAGGTAGGGTATTTGCAAACAGTATAGTATTGTCTACAATCTCAAAACTGTAGCCGCGAATCTGCCCAACCCCATTAATCTCCACCACAGCCTTAGTGAAGGCCAGGCCGGGAACTACTTCATCTGTAGCCTCGGTTAACACCGTACTCCAAGGGTAGCTTACTGTCTCCACCCCACTTATAAAGGTATTCTCCAGAGCGGACGTACGCATACTCAAAGCATCGTCAGCTGCCTTCCGCGTAGCAGCCTCTGCGTCAATACGCTGCCCCAGTAAGGCGTCAGCAGCGTCTACGTACGACTTAGTAGCAGCATCCTGGGAGTTAATTGGGCTGGCTAAGTCAGTTATGCGATACCCATTCATACTAATAGTGCCATAGAATCCGGGGATAGCACGGCCCTCCACCAGTTCTTGCGCCAGATGTAAGAACTGTGTGTTTTGGGAGTCTACGTTTACCTCAATGAACGGAGAACCACTGGCGAATTCAATGTACAGATACTCTCGCTCTGTCTTACGGATTAGTAGCACAGTCGTGCTTGCTGCCAAGGCTGTATTTAGCCTAATATTAGTGGAGCTGGTCCAGGTGTACCCAGTGGTTTCCACACCGTCTAGGTATACATGAATATAGGACTTGTCCAAATACTCAATATCGCACTGGATATCCTGGGTACCAGCTGGCTTGATTTGTTCTTGCCAGCTGAATGCCATATTAATCGTCTCCGAAGTTATTGATGATAGCTCGCGTAGGTGCGAATTCCTGGATTAACGGGACCTGCTTAGTGAAGGTCTTGATGTCCATATTACCGGTAGCCAGGTCCTGTACGGCCCCGAGCAGCCCTGTGACGTAACCCATAGATGCTAATGAGTGACGAGGGGAATCTCCCAGGAAGATATCCTGCAGTAAGGATACCCCGCCGATGGCACTCATACCCATTACGGACTCACCGATGAGTTTCTGGGTGTCTACGTCCTTCCCGTCCATGCCATGCTTAGCCATAGTAGCCAGCAGCATTAACGGGAACTGGTACGCCATAATGTGGGCTACGCCAATCCACCCAGCATCGTTCAGCTCTCTACGCAGAATCTTGTTAGTGGCAGCCAGTGCGAAGCTCTGGTACCCTACAACGACTTTGCCGATAGGGTTGAACTGTGCAAAGTGTGAGGTCTCTCCAGTACGAACCTGCTGTACCAGGTAGTCCATCATACGCGCCCCTACAACCTCAACTTGCATTTGCAGGTCCGGCTGGAACATAGCGCCCGGGTTGGCCTTGTTGGCAGCGATAGCGCGGTCTGCAACATCCCGGGTAAGCCCGAAACGCTCCAGACGCTTAAACGCCTCAGCATCACCCTTGAACATCTGCGTAAGCTCATCCGCCACAATGCCGGAGTTCAGGTTAACCTGCAGCCGGTGCACCATACTCATGCCGTTGACGTGACGTGCAGCCTGCCCAACGTTCTGGGTGACGTTGAACCAAGAGGCCTGACGGGTCAGGTCCAGGTTATCGTCGGCGTACGTATTCAACCAGCGGAAACGCATCTCCTTCTGGATGTTGCCTCGCAGCACGGTGTCTAGACGGGCAGCCATATCCGGAGTCTTGATAGCTACGGCACCTTCCTTGAACCAAGGTTGGTCTCGCATACTGTGCAGCACACGGGCCATACCGAACTCCTTCATAGCCAACGCAGTGTCTGTCAGCTGATACAGGCCGGAGTTCTTGAGCATAGTGGCGTTCGCCATGTTCCCAGCTGCTCGCAGCAAGTCCGGAAGCTGTCCTGCATCAGCAGGTGCCCCGCCCAGGATAAAGTCGATGGTGTCATTAACGGTCTTCTCCCACTTAGCGGAATCCGCCAGTGCGTGCTTGGACTCGTCAATCATCTTAGCGAGCTGCCCCAGGTCCTGTACTCCTGCATAGGCCATACCGACACGCCCAGACATACGGTTAGTGTACCCGTGCATAACCTTGGCTACGTCAGTATCCATCAGGTCCTGCATACGCATGCTCTTTCCGTTAATCAGGTACTCTTTGTCCATGTTGAACCGAGTACGCTGACGCAGGTTCCGCGCGGGGGATGTGCTACCGGATTCGCGCACGTTACCAGCCAGGAAACTCTGGATTGCAGACTCTTCTATACCAGCGCTACGCATAGCCATAACGACCTCATCGTTACCCATGCCGTTAATCAGCTGCTTCCACATAGGACCAGACTGCCCAGCGCGGCCATTGTAGATACCGTCAACCATCTCCTTAGCAACACGCTGCACTACCTCTGACTCCATGCTCGGGTACACGTCCCGCAGGGCGGACCGGAACAGGGCTCGGTAGTCGTCCAGAGTGTTACCCTGTGCGATACCTTGACGCATCTTGTCGTAGCTGTACTGGCGCGGGAAGTAGTAGTCGGATTTAACCAACGCACCATCATCCACTAGACCGGCATTGAGCATATGCTCGTGCCACTTGCTAGCCCAGCCAGAGCGACGGTAGGCATCAACCAGCGGAGCAATCTCTGCATCCGGCACCGGAACAGCGCGGCCGTTTACGTCAGCGCTGTAGGCAGCATCTAGGTACTTACTCAGGCGGTCTTCCAGCGCAGCCCGCTCAGCGCGGAAATTACTACGATGGAAGAAGCGTGAGAGCACCCCTACACCCTTATCCTTCAACGCGCCCAGGATAGCATCTTCCACTACGCTGGCGCGAGCATCCATCTCCAAAGTGAGGTTACGCTTGTAGTCTACCACTGACGGGCGACGGCCGCCCACTGCGGACGCATCCGACACTAGCAGTTTAGCCAAGTCTTCGTTGCCTTGGGCGATATTATCGTACAGGGCAAACATAGTGGAGAGCTTCTTCTTAGCGCCGTCCAGCATAGCTTGCGCGCGCTTAGCCTCGTTGAGGGTAGTGCTGCCCGCCAGGTCCTGGAAGGCCTCACTACGGAAGCTCTGGGCTTGGTCTGCATAATCCTTAGCTGTCCACTTAACTGCGTCCTCATATGCATCCAGTACATCCTCCAAGGCAGAGCCTTTGGCCTTGATGCCCAGGGCATTCATGATGTACTCACCCAGTTGGCGGAGCATGCTCTTACCGGTGGGTGATTGCGTCCGCGCCAGGTGCTCAACCCATTCCGGGCTGTCACCTAAGCCTGCCAACATCTCGTGCACACTACTGGCGTAGTACCGCATACGCGGCGTCAAGGTTGAGTCGGCTGCAATAACAGCACGCACTTCCTCCAGACGTTTAGCAATCTCGGGATTACTGTCAACGGCGCGCGCAGTAGCGGCATGAATCAGTTCGTGCACGGCCACCTTGCTTGTATCTGCATCCATAGCGCGCAGCGCATCACCGACTGTAGTCCAGGTGCTGCCGTTAGCTTGCTTAGGTGCGCGCA
>OAWO01000940.1_pt1 | contig 9630 bp, 10 predicted proteins | sample 1495421 | NCBI WGS metagenome assembly OAWO01 (sample SAMEA2580162, study PRJEB22360) | human gut metagenome | biome: human gut; feature: human-associated habitat; material: faeces | place: Denmark | collected 2008/2010
GACATAGATCATTTAAAAGATTTTCTTGAAATTTATAGTATTGATGATATTATCAATAATAAAGATGATTTGGACTTTGTGGAAGCAGAAAATGATGAAGATTTAGCACAGGAATTAATTGAACAAATGGGTGGTTTAGAAGTTCTAAGTATAGAAACATTACAAAGATATTTTAACTTTAGTGCTTATGGTCGAGATTTAGCGATTGGTGATTATTCAAAAACTAGTTATGGATATATTAGAGATATTTAAAGTTTAAGTAAAGAGCAAGAAAAATCTTGCTCTATTTTTTGTTGGAGGAAAAAATGGAAGAAAATTATAAAGATAAACGGGGAATTTCAGAATTATTTGATGTACCTATAAAAACACTTAATAATGATTTAACTGAAATGAGACGGACAGAGTTTAATGTTTATATATTACGACCAAGTCATAAACGTGTTTATATAAATGTCCAGGGTTATAAATCTTTTCTTGAATATAAGCAAAAAATAAGAGAAAGTACAATTTAGAAAAAAGATAAAAGTAATATGCAGATATGATATAATATAAGTGCTGTATAGCTTTCTTTTATCTTTGGTAAAAGGAGGAAATATGTTTTATAAGCAACTTGATAGTGGAAAATATAGATACTTTGAAAAATACTTTGATGAAAAGAGGAATAAATGGCGACAAGTAACGGTCACATTAAAATCAAAATCAAGGGTTGCTCAATCAGAAGCTAAAAATAGATTAGCAAGAAAAATTGAACAATCAAAAAAAGTACCAACTGCTAACGAGCTTCAGAAACAAATCGTTCAAAATAAGACGGTACAAGAAATGTATGAAGAATGGGTTGTAATTAGAAAACAAGATGTTAAGCCAGCAAGTTTTGTAGCGGAGCAAATTTCTTTAAAAGGATTTATCGAAAAATTTTCAAAATATAAAGTCTCAGAAGTAAGGACTGCAGATATACAAAGCTATTTGATGGAATTAGATATTGCAAATTCAACAAGAAAAAATCGTAGAATTTACATTCGAATTTTGTTCAGATATGCTGAAAACATCGGGTATATTGATTCAAATCCAGCTGATAAAGTAGTATTACCTAAAGTAAGGTTAGAAATTGAAACATTAGAACGAGCAAATGAAAAATTTTTAAGTAAAGAAGAAATGAGTTCTGTTTTGATATTTTGCAAATCTTATAAAAAAGATATAAGGTACACTTTAGCTATGGAATTTATTTTTCTAACAGGATGTAGATTCGGTGAATTTGCTTCTATTCGTTATCAAGATATTGATTTCAAAAATAAGTTACTAAGAATTGACCACACTTTAGAATATCGTGTTGCAAAATATGATGATCGAGTTATTCAAACACCTAAAACGGTAGGTTCGATTCGTACAATTAGTTTAAGTAATCGTTGCTTGGAAATTATTGATTATTTCCAAAAAAACTGTTTAGATGATAAGTTTGTTTTTGTAAATGCGGTTGGTGGAATTTTCAGACAACCTGTATTTTATAAGTTTATTTGTGATAATTGTCAAAAAGTATTAGGAAATGAAAGAAAATACGGTATCCATTTATTGAGACATTCTCATGTATCATTACTTGTGGAACTTGGAGTACCAATTAAAGCAATTATGGAACGAGTTGGTCATAGAGACGAGTCAATCACTCTGAGGATTTATTCTCATATAAGTGGTACAATTAAAAATGAAATTAGTCAAAAATTGAACCAAATTAATCTCTAAAATAACTAACCAAGAGACTAACCAAGAATTAACCAAAGCAAAAAGAATCATGAGGAAGATTAGGGAATATCAATTTTTGAAATTCTTCTAAAAACTATTGTTAGAGACTTTTGAGGAAGAATAAGGAAGTATAAATAAAAATATAATGGAAATTTTTGATACCCATACACATCTAAATACTAGTGAATTTGAAGGACGAATTCAAGACGAATTAGTCCAAGCTCAAACATTTGGAGTGACAAGAATTAATAATGTTGGAAGTAATTATGAATTAAATGATGCAGCACTTTTGCTGGCTGATAAGTTTGAAGAATGTTACGCAACAATTGGCTGGCATCCTGATGATGCTGCTGAATTTGATGATCAAGCTGAAAATTATTTACTGACCAAGCTGTCAGCAAAAAAAGTTATTGCTCTTGGAGAAATTGGTTTGGATTATCACTGGATGGTCCGTCCGAAAGAAGAACAAGAACGAGTTTTTAGAAGACAAATTCAGATTTCTAAGGAAATGGGTCTGCCTTTTCAAGTTCATACACGTGATGCTCTTGATGATACTTATGAAATTATTAAATCAGAAGGTGTTGGTTCTGCTGGTGCGATTATGCATTCGTTTTCTGGGACAGCTGATGAGGCGTTGAAATTTGTGGAACTTGGAATGATGATTTCTTTTTCAGGTGTGGTCACTTTTAAGAAGGCTCTTGATGTTCAGGAGGCTGCGGCTACAGTTCCCTTGGATAAAATTTTAGTGGAAACTGATGCGCCTTATTTAACACCAACGCCATATCGTGGAAAAGAAAATAGACCAGCATACACAAAATTTATTGTTGAGAAAATTGCTGAATTACGTGAAATTTCTGCTGATGAAGTGGCTAAAACGACAACAGAAAATGCCTTGAGAATTTTTGGCTTGAAAGAATAAATTCGTATTTATTTTGATTTGGATAGGAGCTATTTTTATGAAAATTATGATTATTGGTAGTTCAGGAAGTGGTAAATCAACTTTTGCAAGAGAACTAGGAAAAATTACAAGTTATCCTATTTTGCATTTAGATAAGGTTTTTCATAAATATCCAAGTGAAATTGCCAGAGAAAAGTTACGTGAGGCCACAAGAATTTTTATTTTCCAAAATGAAAATGTGATTATTGATGGAAATTACGGTTCAACTTTAGATGAGCGATTACCTTTTGCTGATGAAGTAATCTGGTTGAAGACGCCCCGTTTAAAAACAACGTTTCGGGTGATTAAGCGCTCGATTAAGAGTCGTGTTTTTGGTAAAAATCGTCCAGATATTGCTGAAGAGTTTAAAGAAAAATGGGACAAGGAATATCTGGAATTTTTGAAATTTGTTTGGACCTTTCCTGAAAAAGAGTTTCCACAGATTGAGCAAAAAATAAAAGAATTTAATGTTGAAAATAAAGTTATTATCCTTAAAAATCGAAAAGATAAAGAGAAATATTTAGCAAATTATGGTAGAAAAGCAAAAAATTAATGAAGTAATTGTGGTAGAGGGACGAGATGACACAGCGAATCTTAAGCGTTATTTTGACTGTGAGACCTATGAAACAGGAGGTTCATCTATTGATGACAGAGATTTAGAACGACTAAAGAGGTTAGAAGATAAGCGAGGAATTATTGTTTTTACTGATCCAGATTTCCAAGGAGAACGAATTCGTAAAATCATAATGCAAGCCGTTCCAAATGCTAAACATGCGTTTTTAAATCGCGATGAAGCAAGACCTAAAGGAAAAGGTTCTTTAGGAGTTGAGCATGCAAATTTTGAAGCACTGAATCAGGCTTTGGCAGAAGTATTTGGTGGAGAAAAAGTTGCTGATGAATTTGGAAGTGCTAAAACGCAAGGACCATCCTCTGACAGAAGTTCTGTCAGTAAAAAAGAAGTGCTGACAGAACTGACACAAACTGATTTAATGAGCTTTGGCTTAGTTATGGCTGCTGACAGTAGAAAACGTCGAGAATTTCTTTGTGAGCAACTCAGAATTGGTTATGCGAATGGAAAACAAATTAAGAAACGACTTAACATGTTTAAAATTACAAAAGAACAAATTGAAAATGTAATGAAGAATTACTGACAGAAGATAAATATCGCCGATAGAATACATCAATGGTTTCTGTCAGTAAAATTTACTGACAGAAACTTAATATCAGTTTTAAAATACATAAAAAGTAAAAGAAAGAAAAAATGACAGAAAATAACATAGACCGCATTTCCAATATTATTCGTACTCAGGACATTTTACGTCGCCATGATTTTAATTTTAAGAAAAAATTTGGACAAAATTTCCTGACAGACCATAATATTCTGACAAAAATTACTCAAACCGCTGAACTTTCAAAAGAAGTAAATGTCATTGAAATTGGCCCAGGTATTGGTTCTTTGACCCAATATCTATTGGAAGAAGCAGCTGAAGTGATGGCTTTTGAAATTGACAAATCTTTGATTCCAATTTTAGAAGAAACGATGGCACCTTACGATAATTTTACCTTGGTTTCGGCTGATATTTTGAAAGTTGATTTACTTTCGGAAATTCAAAAATTTAAAAATCCAAATTTACCAATCAAAGTGGTTGCGAATTTACCTTATTACATCACAACACCGATTTTGATGCATTTGATTGAAAGCAAAATTCCATTTTCAGAATTTGTGGTGATGATGCAAAAAGAAGTGGCAGACCGAATTGCTGCAAGTCCTAAAACGAAAGCTTACGGCTCATTATCAATTGCTGTTCAATATTATATGGAAGCAAGTGTAGCCTTTATCGTACCTCGAACTGTCTTTATTCCAGCACCAAATGTTGATTCAGCTATTTTAAAAATGGTTCGTCGTGAAGCACCATTGGTTGAAGTAGAAGATGAAGAATGGTTCTTTAAAACGATGCACAGCAGTTTTGTTCATCGTCGTAAAACATTGATGAATAATTTACAAGCAGCTTTTGGTAAAGAAAGTAAACCTGAAATTGAAAAATTATTGGCACAAGCAGAAATATCGCCAACAATTCGTGGTGAAGCCTTATCTATTGAAGAATTTGCTAAATTAGCTGATGCCCTACTTCCGCTTAAAAAATAAATTAAAAGGAAACGTTAACTCATGTTAGCGTTTTTGTGTTATCATGTAAGAAAATGAAGAAATATTTTAAAGTTTAATTCTTAATTTAAAGGAGAATAAAATGAGAATTGAAAAATTAAAAGCAAAAATGCTGACAGAAAATATTGATAGTTTATTGATTACTGATATGAAGAATATCTTTTATCTGACAGGATTTTCTGGAACCGCGGGCACAGTTTTTTTGACAGTGAAGCGAAATATTTTTATGACAGACAGCCGTTATAGTGAAATGGCGCGTGGATTGATTAGTGATTTTGAAATTATCGAAACAAGAGATCCAATAAGTTTACTGACAGACCTGTCAGCAAGTGAATCAATTAAAAATATAGCTTTTGAAGAAACAGTTGACTATGCTTTCTTTAAAAGACTTTCTGACGCCACTCCAGGATTAGAACTTTTAGCCACAAGTAATTTTGTTTTGGAATTGCGCCAATTTAAAGATGACACAGAGATTGATTTGATAAAAAAAGCCTGTGCAATTGCTGATGAAGCGTTTATGTCAGCTTTAAAATTCATTGAGCCGGGCCGAACTGAAATTGAAGTTGCTAATTTTCTTGATTTCAAAATGCGTGATTTAGAGGCGAGCGGAATTTCCTTTGAAACCATTGTTGCCTCAGGCAAGAGAAGTAGCTTGCCTCATGGCGTTGCGACCAGTAAAATGATTCAATTTGGTGATCCAGTGACCATTGATTTTGGTTGTTATTATGAACATTATGCTAGCGATATGACCAGAACAATTTTTGTGGGTTCTGTAGATGACAAGATGCGAACAATTTATGAAACCGTGCGTAAGGCTAATGAAACACTTATCAAAGAAGTCAAAGCGGGAATGACTTATGCCGAATATGATAAGGTTCCGCGTACCGTCATTGAAGAAGCCGATTTTGGTCAGTATTTTACGCATGGAATTGGACATGGACTTGGTTTAGATGTTCATGAAATTCCTTATTTTAATCAATCAATGACAGAAAATCACTTGGAAGCTGGGATGGTTATTACAGATGAGCCAGGAATTTATATTCCTGAATTTGGTGGAGTCAGAATTGAAGATGACTTATTAGTGACAGAAAATGGCTGTGAAGTCTTAACAAAAGCCCCAAAAGAGCTTATCGTTATTTGAAAAAAGCAATAACTTGTGATAAAATAAGATGTTAAATCCTGTCATTTCACTTCTTTTGTGTACAGAAAAATTGCTGACAAAAGAAAAATGACAGAATATCTAAATTTATAAATACTAGGAGAAACATAAACATGGTTTTAGCAAAAGACCTTAAATCAGGCATGACATTTTTGAATGGGGAAAAACTTCTCCGCGTTATGGAAGCAAGTCATCACAAACCAGGTAAAGGGAATACAATCATGCGTATGAAACTTAAAGACGTACGCTCAGGTTCAACTTTTGATGACACTTACCGTCCTGAAGATAAGTTTGAACAAGCTGTTATTGAAACTGTAACAGCACAATACCTCTACTCAATGGATGGTATTGCTAATTTCATGAACAATGAAACTTACGAACAATATGAAATTCCAGTAGAACAAGTTAAAGATGAACTTCTTTATGTTCTTGAAAATACAGATGTTAAAATTCAATTCTACGGTACAGAAGTAATTGGTATTCAACTTCCAACAACAGTTGTTCTTGAAGTTACTGAAACACAACCATCTATTAAAGGTGCAACAGTAACAGGTTCTGGTAAGCCAGCAACTATGGAAACTGGTCTTGTTGTTAACGTTCCTGATTTCGTTGAAGCTGGAACAAAACTTGAAATCAACACACAAACAGGTGAATACTTGAAACGTGCTTAATTAAGTACGATTACTGAAAAAAGTTACTGACAGCCTTTTGTCAGTAACTTTATGAAGTTTAAAGACTTCGTCAGTAAAGAAAATTCATTTTGTAAGTGAAATTTTTCCAATTGGAAAAATTTGCAAAGACAAAAGGAGAAATCAAAATGGCAGAAAAAACTGTACATTCTGAAGAACTTGGGGATATCGTCATTGCCCCTGAAGTTCTTGAAGTAATTATCGGTATTACAACAGCCAAAATCGATGGGGTACACGCCCTTCGTAACAAACGTTTTTCAGACCGCCTTGGTAAGAAAAATGAAGGCCGTGGTGTTTATATTGACTCAAAAGACGATAAAGTAGCTGTTGATATCTATGTGTACCTTACTTACGGTGTAAGCCTACCAACCGTTGCTACAAAAATCCAAAAAGAAGTGAAAGAAGCAGTTGCCCAAGCTACTGAGATTATTGTTGATGAAGTCAATATCCACGTTGTCGGAATTATGACTGAAAAACAACCAAAACCAGCGCTTGAAGACTTGTTTGATGAGGGATTTTTTGATGCCTAAGACGCTCACTCAACACCAAATTCGTCAACGAGCGGTCCAGGTCTTATTTTCTTATGCTGTCCAAAAAGAAATGGCAACAAATGTCGTAAGCTCTTTTAGAGAAAACGTTGAAAAATTAGAAGAAGAACTTTCTCAAACTGTTCGTTTTGACGTTGATTTTCGTGATGAACGAATTACTGTTCGTAAATTTCCAAAAGGACTTTCTCAACCTTTAGAAGCCATTTATGAAATTTATGAAATTCTTGGACTTAAAGATATCGAGAAAACAACGGTTGCTAAAGCTCTTGCTTTCATGCGAGATTTTGGTGGTTACGCTAAGAAAATGAATGAATATGAAGCAACAAATTTATTTGTTGGTGTCATGGCAAATTTGAAATTGATTCGTTTGTTCCAAATTGAACTTGATGAAGAACCTGTTGCGCCAAAAGTTCTAGAATTTTTCAAAAATCTTCCAGAAAATGCGACAGCTGAACAATCTCTTGAAACTTTCCAAAAAACCTTTTCATTCCTTCATGAAAATGTTCTTGAAAAATATACAAGTGATTTATTCACTCCAAGTACTTTAAAAGAAGAACTTGATGAACAATTAGCACAAGCAGAAAATAATGCTCAATCACAATTGTCAGAGCTTTTGAAAAATACAAAACGCTTTGTTCTCAATTATGATAACGACCGTCCAGAAGATCTTGAAGCTCCTGAATACTTTACACAACTTGTTGATGGAGTTTTAGATAAAAAAGAAGATTTGGAAGCAAATATTTCTAAATATTTGGCAAAAACTTGGTCATTTTCACGTTTGACTCTTGTTGAACAAGCAATCCTTCAAGTTTCTAGTTATGAAATATTATATACAGAAACACCTGATGTTGTTGCGGTCAATGAAGCAGTTGAGCTTTCAAAAGACTTTAGTGATGAAAAATCAAGCCGATTCATTAATGGTGTATTAACCAACTTCTTAAAATAAAATTAATAAAAAAGTTACCGATGATTTTATCTGTAGCTTTTTTTTATTACGTTTTTCTAGCTTTTGTAATTAATGAGTTATCTTATTTAACATTACTTATTAATTTTCTGAAAAATCACACTAAATATTGGTATATTTTTTTTAAAAGATATATAATAAAAAAAACGTTTTCTTTTGCGATTCTACACTATTTTTAGAGAATTAAGGAGTAAAAATGCTCACCAATAATTTTTCAATTGAACCTTACGGAAAAAAAGCTTACCATACAGGGATAGCAGTTCCAGTTTTTTCACTAAGAACTGAAAACTCAAGTGGGGTAGGGCAATTTTCAGATTTGAAAGAGTTAGCCGATTTTGCCCACCGTTCTGGGATGGACATCATTCAATTATTACCAATTAATGATACCAGTACTTTTATGGACTGGCGTGATTCATATCCTTATCGTGCCATTTCTGTTTTTGCATTGCATCCAATTTATTTAGATATTCACATCTTTTGGGATTCTTACACAAAAATTCAACAAGAAAAGCTTCTCATCGCGGAATTAGAATTAAATGCTTTAGAAAAAATAGATTATGAAAAAGCATTAGCCTTAAAATGGGAATATGCTGAGATTATTTATCAAAACTCAGCTCATAAATTTAAAGCAAGCAAAGATTATCAGCAATTTTATCAGCAAAATGAGGATTGGTTAAAGGCCTATGCGGCATTTTCGTATTTAAGAGATATCAATCAAAGTGCTAATTTTATGAATTGGGGAAAGTATGCCACTTATAGTGAAGATTTCTTTGAAAAGTTAACTTCAGAAAGTAATCAATTGGATTTGTATATCTTTGTGCAATACCTTTTGCATTATCAACTTTCAGAAGCCGTTGACTATTGTCATCAATTAGGAATTGCACTAAAAGGAGATATCGCAATTGGAATTGCTCATGATTCCGTAGACGCTTGGACTCATCCAGAACTTTTTCATCTTGATAAACAAGCTGGCGCTCCTCCTGATATTTTTGCTGTAAATGGACAAAATTGGGGCTTTCCAACCTACAATTGGAAAAAAATGGCCGAAGATGGTTATGCATGGTGGAAAAAACGGTTAACAGCCATGTCTAATTATTTTGATGCTTATCGGCTGGACCATATTCTTGGTTTCTTTAGAATATGGCAGATGCCAGAGGATTCCGTAAGAGGTTTATTGGGCCAATTTTCACCAGCTATTGCCTTGTCAGCAGAAGAAATTGAAAATAACTATGGTATTCCATTAAGGCAATGGGGCCTCGAGCGGTTTATTAATCCTTTCATCAAGGATTGGGTAATTGATGAAATTTTTGGCCGAGATAATCGAGATTGGATTATTCAAACATTTCTGGATTATATAGGTAATGGAAATTATACATTTCAAAATGAGTATAATAACCAGAAAAAAGTAGAAAAAGCTCAATTAGAAGATTGGGTG